>Ga0209641_10001341_pt1 | contig 22085 bp, 12 predicted proteins | sample RifCSP16_1_FD_184022 | JGI IMG/M metagenome (GOLD analysis project Ga0209641, IMG submission 184022) | Soil microbial communities from Rifle, Colorado - Rifle CSP2_sed 16_1 (SPAdes) (version 2) | ecosystem: Environmental > Terrestrial > Deep subsurface > Rock core/Sediment | place: Rifle... | reverse complement strand
GAGGGAAACAATGATATTTTGTCGGATATTACTTATCGTCCTCCGGCTCAGTTTAATTATATAGGGGATTTTCGCCAGATCATCTGACATAAGGACAAAATCACTGGTCTCGATGGCTATATCAGTGCCAGCGGCTCCCATAGCAATCCCAATATCTGCCTCAGCCATGGCGGGGGCATCATTGACCCCGTCTCCCACCATAGCAATGTAAGAATATTTCTCCTTTAGTTTTTTCACAGCCGCTACTTTATCCTCCGGGAGTAACTTTGCATAATATTCATCAACACCAACTTCTCTTGCAATGGATTCCGCTGTCCCTTCGTTATCCCCGGTAAGCATAATAACCTTTTTGATTCCTTCCTGCTTTAATGTCTGGATGACATCTTTTGCCTCCCTCCTGACCTTATCGGCTACTGCAATAATTCCCAGGAGTTCCTTCTGAGAACCTAACAATACGATTGTTTTCCCTTGTTTCTCTAACTCGGAGATCTGGACAAGGGCTTTATCAATAGTGATTGAGAACTGAGAAAAAAGGCGTTTATTACCAATACAATATTCTTGAGTGCCTATCCTTGCCTTTACACCCATGCCTGGTAGGGACTCAAAGGTGTCCACAGTCTGAAGATTTAATCCTCTTTCCTTTGCTTTACTTACAATGGTTTCTCCCAAAGGGTGCTCTGAATGGCTCTCGATACTGGCTGCTAACTGGAGTATTGTTTCCTCTCTTTGATTATTCATTGGTATGGTATCAGTAACTGCTGGTTTACCAATGGTAATGGTTCCTGTCTTATCGAATGCGATGACCTTCAGCTTTTCAGCTAGTTCTAAATAAATCCCGCCCTTTATCAGAACTCCGTGTCGGGCCGCATTCCCAATAGCCGCAATCACTGCAACCGGAACTGAAAGGGCAATACCACAAGAACACGATACAACAAGCACCACCAATCCCCTATAGAACCAATAAGAAAATCCACCTATCAACAAGGGAGGAACGACCGCAACAGCGAAGGCCAGGGCAAACATTGTTGGGGTGTAATATTTCCCAAATTTTTCACCAAAACGCTGATAACTAGATTTTCTTGCCTGTGCTTCTTCTACTGAATGAATAATCTTCGCAAGGGTAGTGTCCTTCGATAATTTCGTTACCATCACTTCCAGGACACCCCTTTGATTAAAGGTACCTGCAAAGACCTCAGCCCCTTCCTTTTTTTCTACGGGAATCGATTCACCGGTAATAGGAGATTGATCAACACTGGAGTAGCCTTTTAATACCTTTCCATCCAAGGGTATCTTTTCTCCTGGCCGTATGATAATAACATTGGAGATTTCTACTTCTTCCACGGGCAAAACCGTTTCCTTCCCATTTCTCCTGACAAGCGCTTCTTTCGGCGCCAGTTCCATGAGCATCCTTATGGCACCCCTTGATTTGCTCACGGTATAGATTTCTAAGATATCACCTAACAAGTAAATAAAAACTAACATAGCTGCCTCTTCCCACAATCCGAGGGTTACAGCCCCTACAGCACCTGTAACCATTAAGGTTCGGATATTGAGGGTTAATGTCTTTAAGGCGTTGAATGCCATCTTCGCAGGGTAATAACCGCCAATAATAATGGCCATACTGTGAAAAATAATGGTTATTATTCCCTTCCATCCGAGTTTTTCTAATACAAAGGCTGCTAAGGTAAATAGACCGCATAATGCGAGGGCAATAATCCTCTTCTCCTTCCACCAGGCGATTTTCGGCCTGGCTTCTTTAACAACGAACGCCTTCATCCCCGTTTCTGCAATACTCTTGATGATTTGCTGGATAGAAATTAATGAGGGATCACAAACGACTTTCATTCCCTGAGTCGCAAGATAAATTTCGAAGCTTTTTATCCCAGTAAGGGACTTCAACTTCTTCTCGATAATCTGCACCTCATCCTGGCAATCCATGCCCTCGACAATCAGTTTATGTGTTTCAATATGTTCGTTTATCATTATGTCTGTATCTTAAGTTTGCCTATGCAGTCCCCCTTACTAAAGGGGGATTCAGGGGGTTGTGTTTTTTCTGGGCTATCCCCGTTTTCACTAGGACAAGCTTACAACCCCCTCGCCCCCTTTTCTAAGGGGGATTTTCTATGCCATACATCGTATAAACCGCATAATTAAAATGAAAATTCTATACAATCAAGCTACGATAAAATTGGATTATTTTATCATTGTTCTACACTCCATGTGGGGTAGTCACGTTTGAGTATTTTTGCGACGACTAACCATTTTCTCAACTCCTTCGCAATCTTTGCAGAGGTGAAGGGTGCCATTCTTATTGGTTTGATTTTGATAGGCGTTGTTTGCACGTCCTCTGATTCTTTCATAAGTTCAAAAGAATCTGTTAGATTCTTACCGATAAATTGTTCAAGAAAATCCCTATCAATAACTGGATTTCCAGCGCGGTCTACAGGATTTTTTACAATGTGAATTTCTTGAATCGCAATTGCGCGACCAACATCGACAACAAGTTCAAAGAGGCCATGTTCTCCTGCACCTTTAACTGTGAATGCCTTAACCACCTCACTGCGTCCACGTCTGGCAGTCATAGAATAATAAACAACTATTTTTTCATTTTTACTAATTTTGATCCCATACTGGGCTAGTTCATTGATTTGCTGGTCTGTTAAGAGAACGTGGTGCTTCTCAACCCATTGGTAAGGATAATTCTTCTTTATCTCATAAAGAGTCAATTCCTGGCCATGTTCAGCATGTGGGGTCTCTGCACAGCCGCATAGTAATGAAACAAATAGCATACCTACAAACCACTTTTTCACAATGTACCCACCCTTTTTGTAAGGAATAATTTCCAGTATTTAGTAACTGTTCTATAAAACATGCTACCCCCGTGGCCAGTACATGATAATAATTACACCCATAAGGGCAATAAAACCACCTATCAGGTCAAATTTGTCCGGGGCTATCTTATCAACCTTCCATCCCCATAGAATGGAGAGAACTATGAATACGCCACCATAGGCGGCATAAACCCGGCCAAAATTTGCAGGCTGGAATGTTGGTACAACTCCGTAGATAATCAGCACGATTGCTCCGGATAAACCGAGCCAAATACTCTTACCCTCTCTTAGCCAGAGCCATACCAGGTATCCGCCGCCTATTTCGCAGAACCCTGCAAGGACAAAAAAGAAAAGGGACTTTGCAATTTCAATCTTTTCCATTTTTATTCCCTTTATATTTCTTTGCGCCTGGTTTGTGGTGAACCGTTACGACAAATCTTTTTGTTCTTCATTATTGCCCTCCTATTTTAGTCACTGCCAGCCTTTCGATGTCCGCAATCAACAGGTTTAAATTTTTTAAGGATTCTATATATGAAATCCTCGTTTCTGCCCACGTCCTCTGGGCATCCAGCAGGTCTATATAATTAAACTCACCCTCTTTGTATCCCTTCTCTATTAATTTTAGAGATTCTTCCGCCCTGGGCAGTATCTTATCTCTGAATTCAACGACACGCTTCCGTTCCACGTTGTATGAGTTAAAATTCTTTTTTAACTGAAAGAGCAGTTCGTTGTAAACAGATTGATTCTCACTTTTCGCCTTTCTTGAAAGGGCTTTACCCTTTTGTATGTTGCCCTGGTTACGATTAAAAAAGGGGGCTGGTATCTCAATGCCCATCTGAACGGTATCCACGTTTTCCAGTGAAAGCCGTTTATAGCCTGCCGATACATTGATGTCAGGTATAGCCTGTCTTTTTTCTAACGTCAATTGCGTTTCTGCTATTTCAACACCCTTCTTTGATGCCTTCAGGACCGGTTGATTACTCTTCATATTTAATTCAAGTTCATGAAGCGATAGTTCTCCAGGTTTCGTTAAGAGCTTTCCCATCACGCCATCGACGGTTTCCTCTGGAATGCCCATCACCGTCTGTAACTCTTTTATAGAATTTTGGAGATTGCCTTCGGCATTGGATACGGAATTTCTTGCCTTCGATAATTCCACCTCTGCCCTGAGGACGTTCGTAATAGCCACTTCACCCGCCTCAAACCTGACCTTCTCACTCTCATAAATACCTTTCGCAATTTCTTCTACCTTCTTTGCAATGGCGTAACCTTCCTGGTCAGCTACAACTTTATAAAATGCCTTCTTTGTGTCGGCTATAACAGCCAGTAAAACTGCATCTCTTTCGAATTCGTCTTTTTCTTTTGATTTCTCACTTACCTTGATTCCCAGTCCCCTTTTGCCACCGGTAATGATGGGCTGAGTTATACCAACAAGGTTTTGACTCTGATTCAATCCAAGTTCATTACTCTGAATTTCTTCTGCCAAAAGTCCTAAGACGGGATTTGGATATAGTTTTGACTGTCGTAATGAGCCAATGGCTGCATCTATCTGATCCCTTGTCGACTGCAATTGCGGGTTTTTTTCAATGGCTATCTTAAGTGCCTCTGCGAGTGAAATCTTCTTGTTTACGGGTTGATTATTCTTGTGCACGGCTTTGATTTGAGAATCGTTTCCAAGAATTATTACCTGAAGGCACGGTAAATAAACAAATAGAAAGATTAACGCGATAAAGAATATACGTTTGTATCTTTGAAGATTAGGTTTAAAGTGAAAATATGTATCCATAACAAAACCTTTCGCAATAAAATATAAAACGGTCCACCACGGATAATTTAAACGTCGAAATAATCTCTTACAACCTCCTAAGTCCCCATTAACAAAGGGGGATTCAGGGGGTTGTAGCAACTCCGCTCGTAATGAAACACGGATGTAAACTTATTTAAGACGTTTACTGTAGTTTTTGCGTAAACAGGGTTTTTATAGAAAATGTTTGAGCTGGGGCAAACTTTCTATTGCTTCATCATATGCAGACTACAGCCAGTGGCTGCTCTAATTAATACTTACTCAGGTTCTTTCCGTGGGAAACTAACTGCGGAATGTGTTATGCAGTTAAACGTGGTGGATGATAAATGTTTGTTTGGAAGATAGTATCGAAATGATTGAAGAGAGGCGTTTTGATCCTGGAGGATGGGCTGGTGAAAACAAATGAAGAGTTTTGAAATATGTGGACAACTAAATTATGGGCACACAATACACAACAATTTGGGCAGTGTAAATCGGCAGATGGAATGGGAGAATCAGCATCGGTTTGAGATGAAACGACCGTTTCTGTTTCGTTGCAATGGAATGAATCTTTCTCCACACAACCTAACAAGAAACAATCGCCTGGTAATATGCACAGGAGAAACCATATTGCCAGGATACTTTTCAATCCGCCTTTTATGAATATTGTTTTGAGCATGGTTATAAATTGAATAACAGGTGTTTTTTAGACAGTCCGTATTTAACTGTCATGATAATGATTGACTCCCTTTAAAAGCAAGCAGAAAATAATTTTTGGTTTACTCTGCATAGGCAGAGAGGTATACTACCGTCCACGCAATGATTTAACAAATCTGTGAACTTATAACCACCCCTCTTCCCCCTCCTTCGCAAAGAGGGGATGAAGGGAAGGTCTTCCATAGACTATTTACCATATTAGTTATGGAAACGAAAACCGCTTAAATAAAATGAAAATTCCTATACAATTAAATTAGGGAGGAAAAAATGTACATCTCGATTAAAAATCGTCTCATTTTCTTACTGATCGTTTTTACCTTACTTCCTTTTGTTCTGCTGAGGATTTTAGCCTATCCGAGAGTGCAGTCCGATCTCCAGGACGTGCTGATACGAAATCTGGACGGCATTGGCCACAAACAATCAGAATTGGTGACCAACTGGATGCGTGAGCGAGTAAAAGACGCCCGTGTAATTGCAAGCAATCCTATGATAGCGAGGTGTGCAAAGATTGCAAGGGAAGATAAGGATTATATGGATATACTCCAATACCTTGAAGTGGCAAAGATTGAATATGGTTATAGGGGCATACTGATAGGCAATGATAAAGGATTGGTAACCATTGCCACGATAGAAGAAGACGTGATACATGATATTTCAGGGATGGATTACTTTAAGCAGGCGGCGCAGGGGAACACCTTTGTATCAGGTGTAATTCCCTCAGAAATTCCCCTTTTAAATGAAGTCGGAGAGATGGAATTGGGCATGCCGACCATGTTCGTTTCCGCGCCGTTGAAAGAAAGGGATGGCGCTGTAATTGGTGTTATTGCCCTGAGGATTGATGTGGATACGCTAAATGACCTGATGTTAAGCCTCAGGCTGGGAAAGACAGGCGAGACGTATCTTGTGAACAAAGATGGATACATGATTACAGAGTCAAGACTTTCAATGCACCTAAAAGATACGGGTCGGGTAAAAAAAAGAAGCGCTCTGGAATTAAAATTGGTTAATCCCGAAACCGGCGAACTGACCGACGGTGTTAAACAATGCGTTACCGGCAATAGCGGCTTTAATGCAAAAGGATACAAAGATTATAGGGGACGCATGGTGTTGGGCGTATGGAGGTGGTTGCCGGAGTTTAAGTGGGGGGTTATGGCAGAAATTGACAGGGATGAAGGTTACGGAGCCGCCTATAACCTTAACCGCATAGTAAGTTCAGTATTGCTAGCGCTGGCATTTCCAATAATGATAGTAGCATACTTTATTGGCAAGAAAACTTCGACACCGATTATTAAGCTGACTGAAGTAACAAAAAAGATGGCCATGGGGGATTTCACTCAAAGGGTGGACATCAGGAGAGAAGATGAAATTGGGGTATTGGCAAACTCCTTTGATGCGATGGCGAAGTCACTGGATGAAAAAACAAAGGAGATAGCGGCGTCTGAGAAACGATACAGGGAGTTGGTTAACTCTATAAGAGAAGGAGTCTACCAGTCTGAACCTGGTGTGGATGGCGCTTTTACCTTTATTAACAATGCCGGTGCGGAGTTGTTGGGTTATAGTAGCCCGAAAGAGGTGATTGGGACAAAGGTAAAAAATATTTATGTGGACACGGAAGATAGAAAGCGTCTTTGCGAGAAACTGGAAAAAGACGGGGTATGGAAAGATTCTGTATTCTTATGTAAGAGAAAAAATGGCGCTACCTTTCATGTAGAACATACCAGTAATTTGCTGCGGAACGAGAAAGGGGATCCGATTGCTATTTATGGAGTATTTCGGGATATCTCAGAGAGGAAAAAGGCAGAGATGGTAATTGTCGAATCCGAGAAGAGATACCGTTTGTTGTTTGATTCCTTAAAAGAAGGAGTCTATCAATCAGAACCGGAAGTGGATGGTGTATTCACGTGGGTAAATCAGGCAGGCGCGGAGATCCTTGGCTATAAGTTCCCGGAAGAGGTGATCGGGACGAAGGTGAAGGATATTTATGTGAACCCGGATGAACGCAAGAAGGTTGTCGAGAAGCTGAACAAGGAAGGGTTATTGAAAAATTTTACCTCTTTCTGCAAACGGAAAGATGGAGAACAATTTTACATGGAACGCACGTCCAATCTGGTCACTGATGAGAGAGGAAAACCTATCCGTATAGATGGAATATTTAGGGACATTACAGAACGGAAGAGGCTTGAGGAGGAATTGCAGGAGTCAGAGAGGCATCACAGGCAATTGTTGAATTCGCTGAAAGAGGGGATATATCAGTGTGAACCTACCGAAGATGGTGTGCTTACATGGATTAATAAGGCAGGCGCAGAAATCCTCGGTTATAAGTCTCCCGAAGAAGTGACTGGGACAAAGGTAATGGATATCTATGTAGATCCCGATGACCGCAGGAAGGTTGTTGAGAGACTGAAAAAAGAAGGGGTATTGAAGAGTTTTACATCCCTCTGCAAAAGAAAAAATGGAGAGCATTTTTACATGGAACGGACTTCGAGTCTGGTTACCGATGAGAAAAGCAATACTGTTCGTATAGATGGAATATTCAGGGATATTACCGAACGGAAGATGCTGGAAGAGGAGTTAGAGGAAGCTGAAAGTCGTCACAGGCAATTTCTGAATTTGTTAAAAGAGGGGGTATATCAGAGTGAACCTGCCGAAGATGGTGTATTTACCTGGATCAATCAGGCAGGTGCGGAGATGCTTGGTTACAGTTCAATCGGAGACGTGGTTGGAGTGCCGGTAAAAGATGTATACGTTAACCCCAATGATCGAAAAGAATTAATTAAAAATTTAAAAAGCGAAGGGATGAGGAAAGATTTTATTTCTTATTGTAAGAAGAAAAGCGGTGAACGATTTATTTCTGAGATGACGTGTAGTCTTTTGCGCGACGAAAGCGGCAAGGCAGTCAGGGTGGAAGGGATATTCAGGACCAGAACGGGAAAATGAGTGACTAATATTATTCCGAATAAATTTGTTGTATAGGAAATTTCATTTTAATTATGCGAATCAAGAGATAGTAGGTGTAAAAATCCCCCTTAGAAAAGGGGGATAAAGGGGGTTGTAAATAACTCTCATGAAGATTTACTATAATCCAAAACGAAAGCCCTCTCCAGAGAACTAAGAAAAAAGAGTAATTTGTCTGAAGTCTTACTCTGGAAAATAGTGAAAAGATATACATGCAGTAGTAGAGGTAGTTGCAGTCTGGATAGAAAAATTTGAGAAGAAAACACAACCCCCTGTTTCCCCCTTTTCTAAGGGGGATTTAAAAAAACAGAAACAGAAAGGAGTAAATATGCAGAATGCAAAGAAATATTCTCGTGGTTTTTAGGAGGGCACCTTTTTCTTGTTATAAGCATGCCATTTTCCTATGCCCAGGAGAAAAAGGATTTAAGCACTTTTCTCAGACAATTGTAACAAAAAGGATTTAACCATGTATTCTATCAATAAACATTGCTTCAAGGAGTTCAAGATTGCGCCGGGACATCGTGCAAATTACGCCATTCTCTGTAATCCCGAGTTCAAAGAAAAACAGTGGGGTATGAAATACTCTCCTGCTAATGACTATTCGAGAGAATATAAGATACTCCCCCTCTTTTCACACCCTCAAATCCCGGTTCGCCACGAAGAGGGGCAGGGCGTTATGTATAAGGATGGCCAAATGGTACTCACTCAGAACTATCTTATCATGACCCACTTTGAGGGTGAAGATGTCGTTGAATATTACAAAAAAAATGGCTTGCCGGACCAACGTGAGATCGGGCACGTGATTCAATATTTTTCCAGTGCCACGTTGCCCTTGCATCACATGCACTCCAAAGGATACATTCATTGTGACATCAAACCAGGCCACCTCATCCTGAACCCAGTTACGGGTACGATGGCACTCATAGACCTTGAGTGCACGATTAAGATGGGGGAAATTATCTGTGGTATGAGCAAGGAATATGCCTCTCCGGAACAAAAAGAAATGATCCGGTTATTACGCAATGGAGAGAGCGAAAAGTCCGTACTGAAAAAGGTTAGGATAGACGCCTCTTCTGACTTGTATTCCGTCGGTCTGATCTTTTATCGGGCAATAACTGGAAAATTGTGGCAGGAGGCTGCCATTCCTCCCAAAGAAATTAACAAGGACATTCCGGAAAAGCTGAACAAGGTTGTTTTAGGACTGCTGGAAGAAAACCCTTATAATCGTATCCAAACCGCTGAAGTATTAAAATTAGAATTGGAGGCAGTATAGCAAATAGTATGGACATCTCTTCAAGGAATTAGCCAGAATGAATCATGAAAAAGTACGGAAAAAAGACTCTGCAAGACTGGTATGGGATTCTAAACCACGCAGAGCACCGAATCCAAAGGATATTGAATTTCAAACGGCAGAGATAGTAATTCCCAATCCCCAATATAAAGACAAGCTTCCGCTTTCATTTAGAGATGGTCTGTTTGGAGAAAAAGAAATTGATAAGCAGAAGATGAACCGCCTTATCTGGGGCGACAACCTTCTCGCCATGCAGGCATTGCTTTCACAAGGATACGAAGGCAAGATAAACCTTATCTACATTGATCCACCCTTTGACTCCAAGGCTGATTATTCCCACAAGATGGTTATCGAAGGTAATGAGTTTACAAAAGAACCGTCTATCATCGAACGTCTTGCCTACAAGGATACATGGGCAGGCGGCACGGATTCATACCTTGATATGCTCTATCCAAGATTACAGTTGATGAAAAGACTGTTAGCAGAAGATGCGGCAATATATATGCATATTGGCTGGTACGTCAGCCATTATGTGAAAATCATAACTGATGAGGTTTTTGGGAAAGACAATTTTAGAAATGAGATCGTTGTAAGACGTATAAGAAAAAATGTCAGAGAAAGAGAAAAGGTAAAGGCATTAAATTTTGGGCATGATGTAATTTTGTTTTATGCGAAAAGTGAGAAACACTTAATTATTCCTCCTACCAGAAAGGTTAATAGAGATGAAAGATGGCACGCTCTTGACGCGGCAGGCTTAAGAACAGGCATGGATTATGAGCTATTCGGAGTAAAACCGCCAACTGGTAGACACTGGGCATGGTCTAAAGAAAAAGCTGAAGAAGCAATTAAAAAAGGGATGTTAAAACCAAATCCACGTACTGGCCGACCAGAATATTTAATACCAGCAAGCGATGAAGATTTAAGAGATACGATTTGGGATGATATTACTGCATATTCATTTAAAACTGGATATGACACCGAAAAAAAGGAAGATTTTTTAGATTTGATAGTCAATGCCTCATCCAACGTGGGTGATCTTGTTGCCGATTTCTTTTGTGGTTCAGGTACGACGCTGGCAGTTGCAGAAAAACTTAATCGCCGTTGGATTGGCTGTGAACTCGGTAAAGTTGGAATTCAGGTTACCCGTGCAAGGCTTGTTGAGCAACAGGCAAGGCCATTTCTCATTGAGAATATTGGCAACTATCAGCGTGAGATGATCTATCTCTCGGGCGGTCGTATCTGGGAGATGCAACAATTAATCCTGAAACTCTATGGGGCAACGCCACGTGACAAACTCAGCGGTCTTGGCATACGCAAAACAGAAGATGGTACCGAAGAGCTTGTCTATGTCGGTTATCCAGATAGACCTGTTTCAGCAGGTAAGGCAGAGGAGCTTGCACTACAGGCACAAAAGCTCGACGGCAGGGGATACAAAAGACTGATAATCCTGGGATGGGATTACGAATATAATTATCATCAGGCATTGGAATCGAGAATGAAATCTGTAGGGGCGCATGGCAATGCGCCCAAAATTGAAATCATTTCCCGTGATATCCCGCCTGATATCTATGATTACCTGAAAAAGACAAAGCATGTCCCCGCAGGCTTTAAGCAGGGAACTGAAGAAGATATTGAGGCGCTTTCGGATAAGGTAAAATTCTATGAAAGACCATACTTGAAGATGGATGCCCCTAAGATAAAAGACTTGAAAGACAGCAAAGTCGAGGTTATCCTATCCATAAAACGTTACGTATTGATGGATATCCCAATAAGCCAGACAACAAAGAAAGGACAGGAAGACTACACGGCATTAATGAAGATCGCCAAAGACAACTTTGCCGTTTTGATTGATTACTGGGCAATTGATTGGGACTACGATGGCTTTACCTTCAAGAGTCAGTGGCAGGCATTCCGCGGCAACGGCAAGAAGGCAAAAACCGTAACCACAGAGGCAAAAGAGATTTTAGAAAAGCCTGCCCCTGCACGTGGTAAGCAGGGGAAGAAACGCACCATTGCCATAAGGGTTGTTGATATATTTGGGAACGATGCAGGGGTAGTGGTGGAGATTGGAGGTTAAAATATGGAAATAGCCGATAAAAAGTTAAATGAAATTTTGAAGATGCACAATGGCGCAAAATTTTACCGGGCAGACCTACATATTCATACTCCAAAATGGCAAGGATTTTCTTTGCCTCCTGGTATGAACAAAAACGATAAGGATCATATTGCGAAATTGTATATTGAAAAAGCTAAAAAAGAAGATATAAAAATTTTGGCAATTACAGAGCATAATGATGTTGAATGGATTGATCCTATCAGAAAAGCAGCAAAAGGTTCGGATGTAATTGTTTTCCCTGGTTTTGAAATTACTACTGATAGCGGTAAGGATGGGATACACCTTATATGTCTATTCAATCCAGATACAAATTCAGATGAAATAGATCATCTGTTATCTCAAATCGGCTTGACTCCTTCCGAGAGATTCAATGCTGATAACACACCAAGGGCTTTTAGTAAGGGTATTAATGAAGTTACAGAAATAATAAGAAAAAAAGACGGAATTTGTATAGCGCCACACGTTTTTAATGATAATGGTTTATTAAAGCAGACAGAAGGCCAGTTACGAATGGATATGTTCAGAAATGAATGTCTCTTTGCGGTTGAAATTTCTGGTGGCAGAGACAATCTAAGCGGCTTTAATAAAGAAGTAGTAAACAATAAAAGGGATAATTACAAGCGTAAACGGCCAATTGCCTGCCTCAATTCTTCCGATGCAAAAAGCATTGATGAAATTGGTAAAAAGAAAACTTATATAAAGCTTTCATCTTTCACTGTAGAAGGATTAAGAGAGGCTTTTATTGACTGGGAATCGAGGATAAGATTACCTTCTGATCTGCCAGCTGTCCCGTATCGGTTTTCAAAAATTATTGGAGCTTACTGGGAAGGTGGATTTCTGGACTGTATAAATCTTCATTTTAACGATAACCTTAACTGTATTATAGGCGGCAAAGGGACTGGCAAATCCACTATTATTGAAACGCTGAGGTATATTTTTGATTTGAAACCAAAATCTGATAAGTGTGAGGAGCAATACAGAAATATATTAAAGGATGTTTTCAGAAGCGGTTCTAAAATTTCTGTGCTGGTAGAATCTCACGAACCTAATCCAAAACAATATATCATAGAACGAACATACCCAGACAGTCCGGTGGTGAAAGAAATGAATGGAATGGTACAGTCACATTTAAAACCGTCTGATATCTTGCGCGCAGAAATCTATAGTCAAAAAGAAATTTATGAAATTTCTAGAAATTCTGCCTTCCAGATGGAGCTTCTCGACAGATTTATCGGAAAAGAACTCGATAGTCTCAGAGAGGAGGAAAAGGACTTGTTGAAAAGCCTCGAAGACAGTAAAAATGACTATTTGAGGCTGAAACGTGCAGTGACATCGGCTGAGGAAAGAATAGCCGGGTTGCCTGTCATTGAAGAAAAAATAAAAAGGTATAAAGAGCTTGGTATTCAAGACAGGCTAAGAGAAAAACGGCTTTACACAAAGGAAGAAAATATTCTTAAACAAGGACTGTCAAAGATAGAAAAGTTTGGGGAAATGCTCTTATTCTTTAGACAGGATATCGATTTTGACACAACTTTTTTAAAACAGATTGATGAACTGCCCAATAAAAAGACGTTAGAAATTGCTGGAAGAATATTAAATGAACTTTCCAGGAAAGCCTCAGATTCTTTGGAGAAATTAAATTCAGCCACAATAGAGGCTTTGCACTCATATAAAAATGATGTTATTAAGACGTGGGAAGAACTGAACAAAAAACAAAATGAGACATATTCACAAAAACTAAGGGAGTTACAAAAGGAATTTGAGTCAGTTGACCCTAATGAGCTTATCCAGTCCGAACAGAAACTTGAACAATTAAAGCTTATTAAAACCGAGCGTGATAAATACGAGAAAGAACTTCAAAGGATTGTTGATGAGCGGAACAAAGTACTTATAGATCTTATTGGAAACAGGGCAAAACAATTCAGAGTAAGAGACAATATTATAAAAAAATTAAACGAAAAACTGAATGGGATGATTGAAGTCAATCTTGAGTTTCAAGGAGAAAACCAAATCTTTATTGAAAGATTAAAGCTCTTGAAATCTAAGGCGCGAGAAGATCAATTAACCCGCATTGTTGAGGCAGAAGGATTTTCCCCTTTTGAGTTTGCAAAGTACGTCAGAGAAGGTGCTGAAAAGCTTGTCGAGCGCTTCGGTATAACTGATGCTACTGCCCAGAGTCTGTGCAAGATAATAACCGAGGAAGAGCTTTTCAGCCTGGAGGTTTTTCATATTCCAACAAAGGCAATCATAAAATTAAATCTTGGCTCGAAGGGGTCTCCTAAATATAAAGAAATAAACCACCTTTCGGCAGGGCAGAAATGCACGGCATTGCTCACTTTGATTTTGCTTGAAAATCCTTTTCCTTTAATAATTGACCAACCGGAGGATGATCTGGATAATACTTTTATCGTTGAAGATATAGTTAACAAATTAAGAAGTGAAAAAGAGAGAAGACAATTCATAATAGCTACTCATAATGCAAACCTGCCTGTTCTCGGTGATGCCGAACTTATTGTTGCTTTGACTGCCAGTGCAAATAATGCCGAAATAGGAAAAGGTAATTTTGGCTCTATTGATGAGGAGAGCATTAAGGAAGTCGTTAAAAATATTCTTGAGGGCGGCAGGCAGGCATTTGATATAAGAAAAGAGAAATACGGTCTTTAAACGAGGTATCTATGACGAAATTAGAACTTCTTGAGATAATCCAAAATGGTGAAAACTCAGGAATAGAGTTTATAAGAGATGATAGAGGTAATAAAACTTTCAGCGAGGGTTTTGCAAAAGAGGTTGTTGCGCTTTCCAATCTTAAGGGAGGCAAAATTATTATTGGAGTCGAGGATGACGGTTCGATCAGTGGACTTGTGGATTTACGTTTCGAAGAATGGGTAATGAATGTTTGCAGAACATTGGTCAGGCCTGGTATTATTCCATATTACGAAGAAATACAGATTGACAGTGGAAAACGTGTTGCAGTTGTTCATATAGATATGGGCTTTAGTAAGCCCTATTCCCTGGAAAGGGGAGAACGACGCAAATACTATATAAGAGTTGGAAGCACATCAAGGGAGGCAACAATACAGGAACTTGGCAGATTGTTTCAAGAATCAGGCATTTACCATTATGATGTTGCTCCGGTTCCTCAGACAACTTTTGATAATTTAGATAAAGAGAAGCTTGGAGATTATTTTAATAAATTGAAATTTATAGATATACAAAATATTTCAAAAGAAGATTTAATTCTCAGGTTGATAAATGCTGATATTATGAAATCAACGGACTATGGTAAAGTTGCAACAGTCGGTGGTTTATTGATTTTCGGGAAGAAGCCTGAAAAATCTTTGCCACAAAGCACGATTACTTTTGTCCATTTTAAAGGAAATGAAATTACAGCAGATTTATTAGATAAAAAGGAAATCACTGGGACATTGCCTGAACTCATTGACAAGACAGTGCTTGTTATAAAAATAAATCTTAATGTACAGTCAACTGTCAAAGGATTAAAAAGAATAGAATATGCTAAGTTTCCTGATGAAGTATTACGAGAAGCAGTTACAAATGCTGTAGCACACAGGGACTATAGTATTTTCGGTGCAAATATAAGAATTTTTATGTTTGATAACCGCATAGAGTTTAGATCTCCCGGTAAATTACCTAATACAGTAACAATAGAAAAAATGAAGGAAGGTTATTCAGTCGCAAGAAATCCCTTTATTGTTAAATATCTCCAAAATTATCAATATATAGATCAAATCGGAAGCGGAATTCCAATGATATTGAAACAAATGAAAATATTAGGAGCGCCAGAGCCCCTTCTTAAAGAAGAAGGAGAAGAATTTATATTGACATTATTCCCTGAATAAAACCGCGATGCCGAAAAATAATAACCAATCCTTTTCCCAAATGTATCTTGCCAACATCCTTAAAGATGAGGTTCAGGCATGGGTTGAGCAGGGATGGCATGGGGTTACCCAAACTACCCTTGAACTTTTTCATTACTGGTTCCAGAGGGATGAGGATGCGACCGAAAGATTTCATCCATGCCAGCAAAGGGCCATTGAAACTCTTATTTATTGTCACGAGATCCTTCAGGCAAAGACCTTACAAGAAGTCTTTGAGAGAGTTGCACCGGAAGCCCTTACTCAACACCTGCCCTTACAAAAAGAAGTTGAATCAATTCCTTTTCCCAAGTACGCCCTTAAAATGGCCACGGGTTCTGGTAAGACGTGGGTACTGGCGGCGCTCCTTGTCTGGCAATATTTTAATAAAATTAATGATGAACGTTCTGGCAACTATTCGTTCCGGTTCATTGTGGTAACACCAGGTCATGAGGTGTTAAATAGGATCCTCGATTCATTTAAGGGAAAACGAGATTTAAAGACAGGTAATAGAAGACCTGAGACTTCAGACTACAAACTTTCCCTCTTTATACCCGATGGGTCACACTGGCGAGAAAGATTCCACCTGGATATTCTTGAACCTGACGATGTAAAACCTAACACAACACCGCCAGACGCTCCTTTTGTTTTCATAACCAACTGGCAACAATTCAGGCTTAAATCCTCAATCTCAAGTTTGTGGGATCAATTTACCGGTGCAGATATAGAGGAAATGCCGCGAGGGGAAGTAATAGCCGATTTTTTATCTGAATACCCCGATCTTGTCATAATGAACGATGAAGCACACCACGTTCATGGGAAAAGGTCTGCTACTGGCGCGGAGCTTATCTGGCGGCAATTCATGAATATCTTGCATAACCGGCTAAAAGAAAATCATAAAAACGATATAGGAATGTTTTTACAAATTGATTTTTCAGCTACACCTTTTTATGGAAGTGCAGAAAAACGAGAATTTTTTCCTCATATCATTTATGATTATGATCTTTTGAATGCCATGCAAGACATGCTGGTAAAGCAACTCTTCCTAGAGCAAAGGCAAGCCATTGCAGGAGAATCATTAGAAGATCTTGATTTCAGGGCAGAAAGATACGAACCAGAAGGCAGCCATACAAGGGGCGAAATAAAAGGTCTTTCGTCCGGTCAAAAACTCCTCATTGATATTGGCAGAAAGAAACTTGAACAGCTTGCTGTAGAATTCAAAAAGAAGGGAATTAACAAAAAACCAGTTTTAATGGTGCTTTGTGAGGATACAAGGGTTGCCGATTTGACTGCTGAACATTTTTTGAAACTCACGGATGAAAATGGTTTATATTATGATGGAAGCAATGCCAGAAAAGGATTGGATCGTATAGACATGGATGACGACCCATTGCGTGTTGTGGTTTCTGTTTTAATGCTAAGAGAGGGTTTCGATAAGAACAATATTTGTGTAACTGTCGTTCTCAGGGCAACTGAAGCAGATTTGCTCCTCGAACAGATAGTTGGAAGAGGACTGAGGCTGATGTTCCCTGGTTATGAGTATCCTGAGTTGCAGGATGCAAAAATAGAGGCTTACCAGGAAATAAGGAGAAAGAAAAACCCTTCCAATTCCTTTGATTTTCTCTTTGTTGTAGAACATCCAAAATTTATTGAGTTTTACAATAAATTGAAAAAACAAGGGTATATATTTGGGATAGGCGATACAAGCAAAGAACCAACAACAGGAGATATTATTCCAGTCGACGCCATCACAGAAAGAATTCCTCTTTTTGATATTGCATGGCCGATACAGGTGTTTGAAGAAGGGAAAATACCGGCGCTATCTCAAATCGATATAAAAACCCTTTCTAAATATAATGTGGATTTCCGTCAGCTAAAGAAATATCTCTCGAAACTTATCATCCAGGAAACTCATGTAGAAACAGGAGTAAAGACAAGGGTATGGAAACTCGATAATGATTATTTCGATTACTCTCATTTTTTGAGACAGGCATCAAGAGCCGTTGTTACACGAGGGAAAACACCCACCATATCAGCTAAACAGGCTGAAATTGCCGAAATAATCGATACCTATGTCTCAGAACGTTGTTTTGGAGAGTGCATTGATTTTCCCAAACCAGAAAACTATCCCATTCTCAATTATCAACCTGTTTTTGATCACATCGCGGAAACCATAAGTACGGCAATTATCAAACTCATAAAGGGATATGGTTTTGAAGTCAAAAAGGGTATATGGGGAAAGTTGTCAGACGTGCCGAGAATTATGCTGAGAGAAAGTAAATCAGTGGAGACTGATAGAAGTATTTATCCACGGTTGGGCTACCAATCAAAAGGCGGGGGCTTTGAACGAGATTTCATGATGGATGTCTTAAATCCATCAACTGAGGTTCTCTCTTATGCCAAGCTGGACAGACGTCACAGGTTAAAGATTCCATATAGAGACTACACAGGAATATTGAGAAATTATGAAGTGGACTTTCTTGTCAAAACAGCCGATAAGCTTTATTTGGTAGAAACAAAAGCAGACAAAGACATTGATAGTCAGAATGTTGCAGTAAAAACCCGGGCAGCGGTTTCCTGGTGTGAGCAGGCATCCGTGGTTTCTCCCCCTGATGAATATAATCAGCCACAAGCTTGGGAATATTTGATATTATCCGAAGGATTATTCAAGGACAACCGCGGATTAGGCTTTGATGCTTTAATTCCACTTTGTCAGGGACTCCGTGACAAGATTATTGCTCGGTCAGAAAATAAATTATTTTTGGTTTAAAAAGGTGTTTTTCAGGTGAAAAAACCTTTAGCACGAAAAATAATCGAAGAACACCTTATATCAGGCACATGGCAGGTTGGGACTGAGATCGGCATCCGCATCGATCAAACCCTCACCCAGGATGCTACAGGCACTCTGGCTTATCTGGAATTTGAGTCCATGGACGTTGGTTGCATTAAGACAGAACTCTCGGTAAGCTATGTTGACCACAACCTCCTTCAGACCGATTATAAAAATGCCGATGACCACCGCTTTCTCCAGTCCGTTGCGCAGCGTTTTGGCATCTATTTCTCTCCACCCGGCAATGGTGTTTCACATCAGGTTCATCTGGAACGCTTCGGCGCGCCCGGCAAGACGTTATTGGGCTCAGATAGTCACACCTCTATGGGTGGCGCGCTGGGCATGATCGCTATCGGGGTGGGTGGGCTGGACGTTGCCTTGGCTCTGGTGGGCGAACCGTTTTATTTTCAGGTCCCAAAAATACTGGGTGTAAAGTTAACAGGAAAACTGCCTCCCTGGGTTTCAGGCAAGGACGTAATCCTGGAAATGCTCAGGAGACATACCGTCAAGGGTGGTGTAGGCAAGATTGTCGAGTATTACGGTCAGGGAGTTGATACACTTTCTGTCACTGATAGGGCCACGATCGCCAACATGGGTGCGGAACTGGGAGTTACGACTACAGTATTCCCCTCGGATCACAGGACACTTGAGTTTCTCAAAAGCCAGGGGAGAGAGCAGGTGTGGAGGGAATGCAAGGCGGATACAGACGCAGAATACGACGAGCATGATGAAATCGACTTAAGTAAGCTCGAACCCCTTATTGCCTGCCCATCTTCACCCGACAACGTCAAAAAAGTTTCAGAAGTAGAAGGCACTCCTGTAGCCCAGGTTATTGTGGGTTCTTCAGTCAACTCTTCGTTTCGTGACCTCATGATCGTGTGTAAAGTTATAGAAGGAAAAACAGTTCATCCCGACATAAGTTTTGAGATTAACCCCGGGAGCCGTCAGGTTATCGAAAATGTGACTGCATTAAACGGTGTTTTAACGCTTATCCATGCGGGTGCGCGCATCCACCAGTCAGGCTGTTTGGGGTGTATTGGTATGGGTCAGGCCCCGGCAGGTGGCACTGTATCGTTAAGGACGTTTCCAAGAAATTTCCCAGGTCGCAGCGGAACAGAGGGCGACCAGGTTTACCTGTGCAGCCCTGAAACAGCCGTGGCTGCCGCCATTTTTGGGAAGATTACAGACCCCAGAAAATTAGGGGATTATCCGCAGGTTAAAGAACCCGAACGTTATCTGTTTAACGAAAATCTTATTATAAAACCATTGCCCGTAAAAAAACGTAGTACCGTAGAAATTATAAGAGGTCCGAATATTGCACCTTTCCCCGGCCTGAAAACTTTGTCCGAACATTATGAAGGAGAAGTTATTTTAAAGGTGGGTGATAATATTACTACCGACCACATCATGCCGGCAGGAAATGAAGTACTCCCCTTAAGAAGTAATATACCCGCCATTAGTGAGCATGTCTACGAAAAGGTCGATGTATCATTTGCGAAGCGATGTCAGGAAAAGGGCGGAGGAATTATTGTGGGTAGTGAAAATTATGGGCAGGGTTCGAGTCGTGAGCATGCCGCCCTTGCCCCAAGATTCCTGGGTATTCAGGTCAAAATAGCAAAAAGCTTTGCACGCATCCATCGTTCCAACCTCATCAACTTTGGCATCGTCCCTCTTTTATTCAAGAATTCTGGGGATTATGATTCCATATTGCAAGGCGATTCCATCCGCATTCAGGACATGAAAAAGGCCGTTAAAGAGGGACGGGAAGAAATAAAGGCGCTGTGGAATAGCAAACCAGGCAAGCAGGGAAAGGAGATTTCACTTATCCTTAAGGCCACGGAAAGAGAGCGTGAAATCCTTGTAAACGGAGGCTTATTAAACACCGTTCGGGGCAAACTCTTTATTGCATGCCCCGTTGAATAAATATCGGTTTAATTAGGCCTTCGTTAGCTATTTCTATTTGCATGTAGGGGTAATTCATGAATTACCCCTACCAGATTGAAATTCCTTAACATTGAATTAGTATTGATTGAATAGGAATGATACAAAAAAGGAGATGAAAAGTATGAAGACAAAAGGGTTTTTATCGGGTTTGTTAGTTATTTGTGTTGCAGTTGTTGCTGGTTGTTGTGCTGTAGTTTGCGATAAAAAGGCTCCGGAAACTGTCAGCGCCAAAGTCGAAGAGAAAAAACCTATAAAGATAGGGATAAGCGTCTGGCAAGGTTATGCCCATGCCTTCATTGCGCAGGAAAAGGGATTTTTTGGAAAAAATAATGTCAGCGTAGAACTGGTATTCAAAAAAGGTATTGAAGAATCAATTGAGCTCTATAAAAGCGGCGAGGTGGATGGTGTTTTTAACGTCTTTGCAGATATGATCCTGATTAACTCAAAGGGAATTCCCACTAAGGTGGTGTATGTGCCCAGTTATTCTGAATCGGGGGACGTGATTATTGGAAGACCTGAATTTAACTCACTTGCCGACCTGAAAGGCAAAACGATAAGTTTCCAGGGGGTGAATACGTTTTCCAATTTGTTTGTACTGAAGGCATTGGAGAAGGCAGAAATAAAGGAATCCGATGTCCAATTTCAGGATGTCCCAGGAATGGATGTTTTAAATGCGATGGAAGAGGGAAGGATAGATGCAGGCCATACGTGGGAACCGGTAACATCAGGGGCTACAAGCAAGGGTTATAAAATATTATGTAAGGCGTCGGACACTCCCGGCGTAATAACGGACATGCTGGCGTTTCATGCAAAAATTATTGAAGAAAGGCCCGACGATATCCAGCAAATCGTGAAATCTTTATTAGAGGCAAAAGACTTCATTAATTCAAATAAAGACGAGGCGATTGATATCATGGCAAAGGCAGAAGGCTTGGACAGGGCAGAAATAGCGAGAAGCCTCAAGAGTGACGTTCACATGCTTGATTTAAATGAAAATATTGAAGCAATGAAGCAGTCAGAAAACATCGCTTCGTTATATGCTTCCTTAAAAGTTATCACCGATTTTTATGTGAAAAGGGGACTAATCTCTGAAGCGCAAGTTACGGAAGGAATTATTGAACCGAAATTCATTGAGGGTATAAAATCTTCACAAACGTCTCAACCATAAAACAATGAATGATAGGGGTACTACGCGTGGAGCAAACGAGCGACTACGCCAAACGACATTACCTTTGAAAGGTCGATGGGTGATTATCTTTTGTATAGCTTGCAGACGCGACGTATAAGGCTCATTTGCCCAACAATTTTCAACAATCGATACCGTTTTCTTGTACTTCTCTGTAAGCCAAAAGTCTAATGGCTCACCCAAATAAGGCGTGGCTTTGAGCAACGCTCTCAAAGTAGTCTGCTCACTATATTTTCGAATTACATCTCTTATTCGGTCAATTACTTTGCGTGCCAATATAATGCCTCATCAATCTTTATTTTACTCACGACTATTTAATTATATTTTCCATCAAGTAAGCGTTCAACCACAGCGCGCACAACGGAATGGCTCACCTGCCGCCGTGGTGCGCGGAGACTCCAAACTCATAATAGCACGATCTTTCGCGTAGGGAGCAAGTAGGGAGCAAGTAGGGTCACATCTTAAATGTTAAATATTGACATTTTTTATATTGCCATTATAATGACTTCTCAACTATCTTTCATCTTAAATATTTAACAAAAGAACTCATGGCAAGG
>Ga0209641_10001340_pt1 | contig 22086 bp, 21 predicted proteins | sample RifCSP16_1_FD_184022 | JGI IMG/M metagenome (GOLD analysis project Ga0209641, IMG submission 184022) | Soil microbial communities from Rifle, Colorado - Rifle CSP2_sed 16_1 (SPAdes) (version 2) | ecosystem: Environmental > Terrestrial > Deep subsurface > Rock core/Sediment | place: Rifle... | reverse complement strand
CGATTACATCCTGACGGTCGCAGTAAGCATCTCCAGCGGGATCGCCCAGCTGACCTCGGCCGTCCCAAGCCTATTCTCACTTCGAGTAGAGCTTGCCCTGGCGGTCATCTTGTTGATGACGATCGTGAACTTGCGGGGGGTAAGGGAAGCCGGTCAGGCGTTCGCCATCCCAACCTACTTCTTTCTGTTGATGGCTTTCGTGACAGTCGGCCTGGGCTTCTTCCGTTATCTCACAGGGAGTCTGTCACCGGTTTCCGGTGTGGAGATCATCACACATGATGTACTTCGGCCCCTCACTCTATTCTTGATCCTTAGAGCTTTTTCGTCGGGATGCACGGCGCTGACGGGCATCGAAGCGATCTCAAACGGGATCACGGCCTTCAAGGATCCCAAGAGCCAAAACGCCGCGGTTACGCTCCTATGGATGAGCGCAATCCTCATCACCTTGTTCCTGGGAATCACCTTCCTGGCGAACCAGGTCCATGCCCTCCCCTCCGACACGGAAACAGTCGTATCCCAGCTGGCCCGCAGCATCCTCGGCCAGACCAGCGTGCCTTATTTCTTGATGATAAGCTCGACAACAGTCATCCTGGTGATGGCGGCCAACACGAGCTTCGCTGACTTTCCCAGGCTGAGTGCACTGATTTCGGCGGACGGCTTTCTGCCCCGTCAGTTGAGCGCTCGCGGAAGCCGGCTGGTGTTCTCCCGCGGGATTGTCACCCTGGCCTTGTTCGCCGCGCTTCTGGTGGTGTTCTTCCAGGCCAATGTGAATGCTTTGATCCCCCTCTACGCCATCGGAGTCTTCCTCAGCTTCACCTTGTCACAGGCCGGGATGGCAGTGCGCTTCAGCAAGATCGGTGCCCTCGAGGCCGCGAAGGTCATCCGCACGCGCGACACGGTCCTCCAGCACGACCCGAGATGGCGGCCGAAACACGCGCTCAGTCTTGTCGGAGCTCTGGTGACGGGTGTCGTCACCGTCATTTTCGCCAGCACCAAGTTCTCGCAAGGTGCATGGATCGTCGTACTCCTCATCCCACTGCTTGTGCTCCTGTTCTACCGCATCCACGTTCACTATACCCACGTGGCGGATCAACTCTCCCTGGAGAATCCATCGCATCAGCGCCTTATCCGGCGCCACCGGGTCATTGTCCCCATCGGGGGTGTCCATCAGGGAGTGCTCCTGGCATTGAACTATGCCCTGTCGCTTTCAGCGGACGTGACCGCCGTGCATGTAGCCATTAGCCCGGAAGAAGCGGCCTCAATTCGAGCGAAATGGGAGAAGTGGGGGAACGGCATCCGCTTGGTGGTGATCGAGTCGCCGTTCCGCGATACGATAGGACCATTGATCGAGTACATCGAACGCATTGAAAGCCATCAAGGATCGGATGATATGCTCACGATCGTGATGCCGCATTTTGTGTCGGCCAGGTGGTGGCAGACGTTCCTGCACAATCAGACGGCCCTGGCCATCCGCCTGGCGTTTCTGTTTCGCAAGAGCACCGTCGTCGCCGACGTGCCCTATCGCCTCTCCAATTGATATGATATATCAGCGGCGGGCACCGTCGAGATACTCCCGACACAGTCGGCTTTGCGGGATGGGCATGGAGCAAGAACCATGAAGGTCATCGTGGTCGGGTGCGGTCGGGTCGGGATCGAACTGGCTACCTCCGTCGCCGAAAGGGGGATCAACGTCTCCATCATTGACCGGGATCAGGACGCCTTTCAGCGGTTGCCCCGCGGGTTTGTTGGGGAGACCGTCCAGGGAGATGTGATGGACCTGGCGGTCCTTCAACGGGCCGGCATTGAAGCCGCCGACGGTTTCGCTGCGGCCACTTCGAGTGATGAAACCAATCTCGTGGCTGCCCGGATAGCCCGTGACCTGTTTCACATACCCAATGTCGTCACCAGGGTGTACAGTCCCTCACACGCCTCCATCTTTGCCCGGGCCGGGATCCAGACCGTCGTCTCATCTTCCTGGAGCGCCAATCGGATCGAGCAGCTCCTCAGACATCCTGGCCTAATTGAGGTCGCAAGCGCCGGGCACGGCGAGGTCCGTTTCCTCGAGGTCAAGATCCCGGACCACTTGGCTGGTAGACCGGTGGCGGCTCTTGTCGAGAAGGATGCTTGCCAGCCTGTGACGCTCGTCCGAGGGGGCGAGGCCGTGCTGGCTGCCCTGGATACCCCGATGGAGGCGGCGGATCTGGTTGTTCTCGCCGTTCAGCCACGCCACCTGCCCATTCTGCAGGCGCTTCTGGCAGGAAAGGCGGTCTGATGCTGGTGTTGATCGTCGGTGGCGGCCGGGTCGGCTCTCATCTGGCCTCGCTCCTGCTCGAATTGGGCCACGAGGTGAGGGTTATCGAGAACCGCCCCAAGGTCATCGAGAAGCTGCATCGTGAGATCCCTACCGAATGTATCCATGTCGGCGACGCCTTCAACCCCGAAGTGCTCGAGCAGGCCGGAGCTGAGAACGCCCAGGTGATGGTGGCGGCGACAGCTCGAGACGAGACTAATCTGGCTCTGGCCACGCTGGGCAAGTTTCAATTCGGGATTAGGCGGGTGATCGGTAGGGTCAACAACCCGCGTAACGCCTGGTTGTTCAAGCCGGAGATGGGCATCGACGTCTCCCTGGATCAGGCGGACGTATTGGCAAGACTGATTGAAGAAGAGATGTCTCTGGGGGACATGATGCCGCTTCTGAAATTGCGGCGAGGCAAGTACTCCCTGGTCGAGGAGAAAGTCCCTGCAGGGGCTCGAGCCGTGGGAAAGATGATTCGAGACTTGGATCTTCCGGACAACTGTGTTATCGCCGGCATCATCCGCCAGGGTGACGTTGTCGTCCCACGCGGGGTGACCGCCATACAGGAGGGCGACGAGGTGCTGGCGGTGGTCGACCGCGAAGCCGCCGAACACCTTGCCGGTCTATTCAAATCCGCGGCCACCAACGGAGGAATTCCGCAGGCAGATCGCGAGCAGGAGCCGATGACCTTCCATGATCCTGACTGACGCCGCCAACCTGCTGACGGCCTCCCCCGGTAGCCTCGTCTACCACCTGACGTTGAGCGTCTGCCTGGCGCTGCTCTTCAGCCTGTCGCGCGTCCTGCGCCTCCAGGTTCCGGGTCAGGCGCCGCTTCGCTGGAGCGTCGCCAGCGGCGCCCTGCTCGCCCTCCGATTAGCCAGCATGACGATAGCCGGCCTGGCCTGGCTCCTATTGATTGATGGCAATTTGATACTGCCTCCACTGGACCGGTTTCTCTCCCTGACCGGATTAACGATCATCGGCTGGGCGAGTCTATTCCCGCGCTCCGATCGCGCAGGCGATGCCACCCTCCTCGGGCTGCTTGGCCTGGGAATTGTCGGCCTGGCAGCTACGGTGGCGGCCCGCGAACTGATCGGAGAAACGTCGGCGTTCAACCAGTCCTGGGCTGACCTGGCTTGGAGCCTGGCCGGGCTCCTGCTCGTGCTGGCTGTAGCCATGCTCACCCTGCTGAGACGCCCAGTCGAGTGGGAATGGAGCATGTCTGCATGGGCGCTGCTGATCCTCGGCTATTCCGCCCACTTGATCCTGGGTGACCCAAATGCGTCGCTGGCGGGGTATATTCGCCTGGCCGAGCTGTCCGCCTACCCTGTGCTGGTCATCGGCGCCGTGAGAAGCCTCACCCAGGTCGAGGCCACCCAACAACGTGTGTCCGGTCTAACCCCTTCGTCGGCGGTCGGATTGCAGGTCGCCACCGCCGATGCCGTCGCCGGCCTGCTGGCACTCCTCAACATCGAGCGTACATCGGATCTGGTGACCCACAGCCTGGAGGCCGTTTGCCGCGCGCTGCGCGCCGAGTATTGCCTGCTGATCAACCCGCCGAACAGCGCGGGTGAGTTCCCGATCGCTTCCGGCTACGACCTCATCCGAGAGCGACTGATCCCCGGTGCTCAATTGGACAGCCGGCACGCCCCGAAAATCCACAATGCCCTTCTCGAGAAGCGGGCCATGACCATCCAGGATGACGACCGGTCACCGGATTGCCTGGCCATTCAGGATGCCCTCGGGTTGCCGACCAGCGGGCCGGCATTGATCCTGCCCCTGGTGGCAGATGACGAGCTCTTGGGCGGACTTCTCCTGCTTTCTCCATATGCACGCCGGACATGGACTGATAGAGAACTCATCGGCCTACGGCCGGTCGCCAGTCACCTGGCACGGCGTTTCCAGCGGCTTCGAACATCCGGGATAGGCCATGTACCGCCGGTTGAGCCTGGTCTGCCGGAGGCCCAGGCACGTATTCGCGCCCTCGAAGAAGAAAACGCTCGGCTCGAGCACGGGTTCCGGGCGGCGAGACAGACACTCGAACAAGCCCAGGCTGCGCCTTCGTCGGAGCACGACGCGGCGATCGATCAGCTTCTGGCAAAGCAACAACAGGCGGTCGAGGTCATCCAGGTGCTCGAGTCGGAGATCGAGCGGTTGAAGCAGGCGCAGCTGGCGAGGCCGTCACTCACTCCGACGGAGGAAGTCGTGCAATTGGAGACGACGTTACAGGGTGCTCTGGAAGAGCTCGCCACATCTCGGGCCCGTCTGGCCGGGATTGAGGCCCAGGCTGAGTTCTATCGGCACCGAGGGGCCGCCCCCATGTCCGATCTCAATTCACTGACGACAATCGTGCAGGACATCCGTCAGCCAATGGCGTCCATCATCGGCTACACTGATCTGCTTCTTGGGGAATCGGTCGGGATCCTGGGCTCGATGCAGCGCAAGTTTCTCGAACGCGTACGGGCTGGGATTGGCCGCATGGCCGAAATGCTCAACGACCTGATTCAGGCCAGCCTTCTCGATGCGGGAGGGCTCAATCTCTCCCCCGGACCGGTCGATTTGATGTACAGCATCGAAGAGGTCGTGACCAAGGTCAGCCAGCCGCTACGCGAGAAGAATATCGCTCTGCGGCTGGATATCCCCGACAATCTTCCACCGATCCAGGGTGACCAGGATGCGATCATCCAGATCCTTTCCAATCTCATGACCAATGCCACGGGTGCTTCACCCATGAACGGCGAGATTGTCGTTCGAGCCGAACTCCAAGAAACCCCGGAGGGAAAGTACCTTCTGTTGGCTGTGTCGGACGAGGGCGAGGGGATTCAGGCCTCAGAGCTGGGCCACATCTTCCACCGCGTCTACGACACCGGTGATGTGACCATGCGGGGGTTGGGGGAGGGAGGCGTCGGCCTGCCGATCGTGAAAGCGCTGAGTGAAGCGATCGGAGGCAGAGTGTGGGTCGAAAGCCAGGTCGGGGCCGGCAGCACTTTCACGGTATTGATGCCGGCAGCTACCCCCGCCGATCTGGAAGTTGAGCCCTCCGAACAATCGGCATGAGTCGATCACTGGGTCTGGCCCTCAGCCTACTGCTGGCGCTCCTCGCCCCGGCGATTGTGATCGGGAGTGTGCTTGAGGCACGGGCCGAGAGCAATTTGGCCCGCGAGCCGGCTGCTGGCGGTTCCGTCGAGATTCCCTCGGGATCGGTGAATTGTGCCCCACCTGCCGGATGGATTCCCGTCCAGGCACAACCTGGAGACAGCTTAGCCAGGCTGGCCGCCCGGTCGGGGACAGCCATCGAGGCGATCGAAGCTGCAAACTGCCTCGGCCACGAGATCCAGCCAGGTGAGTTCGTCTACCTCCCCGCCAACACTTCCGGCAGTCCGACGCCGTGTGGTCCTCCTGGCGATTGGGTGCTACGCCAGGTCGCCGAAGGCGAAGGGCTGCTGGAGCTGGCAAATGAGCTCGACGTGACCGAAGCCGAGCTGAGGGCGGCGAACTGTCTCGGCCCGTTCACCGCCGTCATGAACGGTGTCAGGGTATATGTACCCCCGTCGGCAACTCCCCGTCCGACTGCGACACCCACCGCCAGTGCTACTCCGACCACCCAGCCCAGCTCGACCCCCCAACCCAGCCTGACGGTGTCGGCTACAATTCAGTCTCCATGAGACATCTCTCGAAAGACCGGTTGGATCGCCCAACGGATGGTGCGAAGAAAGCATGGGCGCGCAAAGGTGCGGGCGAAGGCCTGCTCGGCGCGAACTTAGACGGCCTTGATGATCTCGCCGCAGGCCCGCTCGAGGAGGAACCTTTCTTCCATGCGTTTCGTCAGTAACTTGATGTCACCCACGTCGAATCCTTCAAAGCGTACCGCTCCGTTTGGGGTCGCACTTGTGGTCGTCCTTGCCGCCGCATCAGCCGGTGTCGCCTGCACCTTGTCGATACCGGCCATCCTGGCTCCGGCGAGCCCGACCCCGGCCTTCATCCCGTTCGTCCCGGCGACCTGGCCGATTTTGCCAACCCAACTGCCGACGGCCACGATCACCCCGACGGCCACGACAAGCCCAATACCGGGGCCGACGGCAACTCCTGTCGACCCGTGGGAGAACTTCCCTCCGCCAAGCTTGCCCTCAGCGATCGACATCCCCCGGCCAATGCCTTTGATCGAACAGCCAGACAGCGTGGTGAACATCGTCATTCTCGGGTCAGACGCTCGCCCGAACGAGGGGGTCGCCCGAAGCGACACGTTGATGATCGCCTCGCTCGACAAAGACAAAGGTACGGTGACGCTACTCTCCATCCCGCGCGATCTCTATGTCTACATCCCCGGATGGAAGGTGGACCGGATCAACACGGCGGATGTCCACGGCGGCCCAGATACCGTCGCAATGACCATCTTGTACAACTTCGGGCTCCGAACGGATCACTACATTCGCCTACGATTCTCCGGATTCGTTCAGGCGGTCGATATATTGGGCGGGGTCGAGGTTCAGGTGACGGGGAATCTCAACGACGAGTGCGGAGGGACCCGCTACAACTACAGCCCGGGCGTGTATCACATGGACGGGTTCACCGCGTTGTGCTACGTTCGCATGCGGTACACAAGCTCCGATTTCGATCGGCTTCGCCGCCAGCAAGAGGTGATCCAGGCGATTTTCGCCAAGGCAATGAGCCTATATGGATTGACAAGAGTCCCCGAACTATTTGCCAACTTCGGCAACCTGGTCCAAACCGATCTCGGCGTGGCAGATGCGCTGCCGCTGACACCCCTGGCGGCAAAGATCAGCGCCGATCGATCCCGGATCCACCTCTACCGCGTGGATCAGACGATGGCGACTTCGTTCCGAGTTCCATTGACCGGGGCGGCGGTTCAGCTTCCGGTCCGGGAAGCCATTCTGGCAATGTTACAGGCTGCATTCGGGCCGTGACACAGCGGGGTCTGGCGACCTGCCTGCTGGGCGTTCTGCTGGTTGGTTGCACTCTCGGCCCGAAGGAGGTCGTAGCGGGTTTCAGACCAGCAAAGGGCCCCCAGGGCCAGATTCCTACTGCCGAGCCTCTGCCGGCCGGGCAGGGAACCACTCCTGTTCCATTCCCATTTCCTTCTCTAACTCCCCCCGCGCGAAACTGGCCGCAGCCAGGCACATATGGATCACCCGGCGAGGCGGCAACACCGATCCCCCCTCCGTCGCTCCCACTGTCAATTCCTCCCGATACCGTTAATATCCTCCTCATCGGGGCAGACCTGGGGACGAGTGATTCGTTCCGAACCGACGTCCTGGTCATCGCTTCTCTGAGGCCGAGCACCGACGATGTGACGCTGATCTCTGTTCCCCGGGATTTGTACGTGTATCTTCCCGGGTACACGATGCAACGCGTGAATACCGCATGGATCTACGGGGCGAAATATCACTATCCGGGCGGTGGATTCGGAATGCTTCGCGACACGATCCTATACAACCTTGGGATTGGGATTGACCACTTCGTTCGCGTCGACATGCCCGGTTTCCGGCGCGAGATCAATGAACTGGGCGGGATCGACGTCCTTGTCTCTTGCGCGTATACCGATTGGCGCCTGCGAAGTCCGTCTGCGGCACCCGAGGACAAAGATAACTGGGTCTTGTTCACCGTCCCTTCAGGGAGAGTGCACATGAATGGGGATTATGCCCTGTGGTATGCCCGCTCGCGGGCTCGCTCCTCCGACTTCGATCGCGCCCGCCGCCAGCACGAAGTCTTGAGGGCGATCTACCGCCAGGCGCTGCGCCTCGATCTGATCCCCCAGGTACCGCAACTCTACGACGGCCTGACCCAGACTCTGGCGACAGATCTGACTCTTGGAGACATGCTCTCTCTGGCTCCCATGGCTACGCGGTTGGAGCCCTCGCGGATCCAGAGTCGGTTCATAGGCAGGGATCAGGTCATCGCCTGGAAGGTCCCTACAAGCGGGGCGCAGGTCCTGTTGCCCAAACCGGACAAGATCCAGAGCCTGCTGGCGGATGCATTCACGGTCCCCGCGAACAATCCTCTTCTCCCCGCTCCGCCCGAGGCCTCGGTTCAAGTCGTCAACCATTCGCGTCACCCCGACTGGGACCTGCTGACCGCGGAGCGACTGACTTACGCCGGGTTTCAAACGGTCCTGACCGATGACGAGCCTCAACCCGGCTCGATCACCCAGCTCATCGAATTGGACCCGGGGGCTGCCGGTTCACGCCAGAGCCTGCTGACGGCTCTTGGTCTTGATCAGGCACAGCTCGTCACAGAGCCGGATCTCCTCTCCCCCTTCCAGTTCCGGCTCTTGATCGGAGACAACTACCGTCCGTGTTTCAATCCGACCGAGGGGCAGTCCTGAACCTCCATCCCGGCGCAGAAGCCTCGGCGGTCAAAACATTTGACTTTTTCATCGGTCGAAGCTAGCATGAGCGCGTTCGCTTTTGGCTATACGCAGCAGCCATTCAGGAGAGTGGAATGCCGCCCGAGACCGATGACCTCCCGCTGTTCTCCAAGGTTCCAGGTGATCAGGCCCGAGAGATCGAAGGGCTCACCCGCCTCCGCCCGGGAACCAGTTTGAGCGCCGCGATCCGTGTATGGGCAGAGGAATTGGAGCGGGCCGGACGGTCAGAGCATACCGTCAAGGCCTTCAGCGGGGATCTGCGACTTCTTGCTAAGTTCGTCGGGCCCGGCCAAGGGATCGGCGCGATCGGCACGCATGATTTGAAGAACTTTCTTGAATGGATGGTTGACCGCCGTGGGGTTCCGTGCAGCCCGAAAACGTACTCGCGGCGGGTGACCTCGATCAAGGCTTTCTTCCGCTGGCTGTCCGAATCCGGCGTCTTGAACGCCGATCCGGCTGCGGCCGTCCCGCAGCAGACCGTCCTTAGCCCGTTGCCGGACGTGCTTACCCGCAGCGAGGTAGAGCGCGTGCTCGAGGCTGCCGACGCGGCCCGCAAGGGCCCCAGTCCCGACGCCAGGCCATATACGCTCCTGGCGCTCCTGCTCGAGACGGGGATAAAGAAAGGCGAGTGTCTGTCGATCCACCCCAACCACGTCCACCTGAACGCGGCTGAAGGTCCGATCCTCTTCGTCCGATACGGCGATCCTCGAAAGCGCTACAAGGAGCGCAAGCTCCGGCTAAGCTCCACCTGGATCAGCGCCTACCGAGAGTATCTGACGCAGTACGAGCCTCGCGAGCGCCTGTTGCCATGGTCCCCCAGACGCCTAGAGTACCTGCTTGAGGAGCTCGGTCAGACTGCCGGGTTGGAGAAGCACCTGTCCTTTGACATGTGCCGCTGGACGGCGGCCCTCACGGACTACCAGGCCGGGGCAGAACGGGACGCGATCCGTCAGAAACTTGGGATATCGAAGATTCAGTGGCGCGAGGTAGGGACGAAACTCGATCGCCTGGCGGCCAAAGTCAAATAGAAAAGGGCCGGCGATGATCGCCGGTCCTTCCTTTTCTGTGCAAGACTCAAGCCCAGATGATCCCGCGCCCAAGCCGGCCGCCCGGTCGTATTTCACATCCGCTTGACCACGATGTCCCCGAGCACATTCGCCGCCTCATCGCCTCGGTCGGCGGCGTTCGACAGATGCCGGTAGATCTCGCGCAGCTTCAACATCTCGACAACGTGATCGATGTCGCGCGGCATGTGAAAGAGGTCGGCGACGGCTTCTCGATAGACCGTTTCCATGCGGTTTTCCAGCGCCTTGGCCCTAACTGCGTGGTCGTTGGCCACGTTGGGATGGTCTTCCAATCGGACAACCGCCATATAGATTTCTCGCGCTGCATCCGTAAGCAACGATACCATCCGCTCTATGAACGCATTCGGCTTGATCTCGAGGAGCGCCATCTCCTCGATTGTGCTATTCGCATAGTCCAGGATATCGTCCACCGTCAGTGAGAGCGCAAAGATATCTTCGCGATCGATCGGCGTGACGAAGGTCCGATTGAGTTCGTCGATCAAGATCCGGCGCACCTCATCGGCTTTCTTCTCGACCTCGGAGACCTGACTGGCGAGCGCATCCTCAGGCTGCTTAATGTAGCGCTGCAGAGCCTGAAGACCCTCCACCGTAAACTCGGCTTGCTTGGTCAACAACTCGATGAAGCGGTCGGTCTTTCGTCGTCGCGAGAATAACTTCATCTCATGGGATCCTTGTCCGATACTCCCTCATGCTGCAGGGGCAGGTCTTTCGCGATTGATCCGATGCACAAGCCGATCCAGCCGGTCCTGCAGACCGGGATCGACGAATCGCTAGTAGACCATTTCTCCTCGGATGAAGGCAGCCGTACGTGGGTCTTGCGGATCATCAAAGAAGCGCTCGGAATCGCCTGATTCGATTACGTCTCCGTCCAGGAGCATCACGACCCGGTCTGCCAGACGCTTGGCCTGGAAGGTATTGTGCGTGACAAGCACCTGGGTCGTTCGTCCGGTTGCCCGGACAGATTGTACTACAGCTTCGATCAAGCCGACATTATGCGGGTCAAGGTTAGCCGTGGGTTCATCCAACAAGAGCACACGCGGCGAAGCCGCCAATGCCCGCGCCAGCGCAACGCGCTGGTACTCACCCCCTGAGAGTTTCCGACATGACGCCGTTGCCAGTCTTGCAAGACCGAATTGATCCAACAGCATATCCACGCGATCCCGTTTGTACGCGCCGCGAAGCCGCAAAGGATAGGCGATGTTCTCGCGCACCGAGCTGGAGATAAGGATCGGACGCTGAAAGACCATCGTGATTTGCCGCCGCATCTCGAGGGATGGAGGAAACTCGACACGGCGGCCCAGGTATGTGAGTTCACCATGAGAGGGTCGTTCGAGGAAGTTCAACAGTCGCAAGAGGGTCGATTTTCCTGCGCCGTTCGGCCCCACGATGGCGAGGATCTCCCCCTCTTGGATAGTGAGATCGCCGACGTTGAGTACACGCCGGCCATCATACACTTGGGTCACCTCCCGCAATGCATAGGCGACGGCATTCATCGCCTGGTCCGCCAGATCGAGCGCCGATCGAGATTGAGGAGCAAGGCGTTGACGCCGAACGCCAGACTGAGCAAGATTCCGCCCATCGCCACGGCCAGGGCAAACTCCCCGCGCCGTGTTTCCAGAACGATCGCCGTGCTCAGGACGCGCGTCTGACCAGCGATGTTTCCCCCTACGAGCATCGCCGCGCCGACCTCGGAGATGATCCCCCCAAAACCGGCCAGGATGGAAGCCAGCACCCCGCCGCGCGCCTCGGCCAGCATCACCCGGACAACCTGCACATTGCTTGCGCCTAGAGACCTGACTTGTGGCCGCAGATCCGGGTCGACGGCCTCAATCCCGGCCATGGTCAGTCCTGCCACAAGCGGGAACGCGATGATGACCTGGGCGACGATCATCGCCGTCGGTGTGAACAGCCAGCCAAGGCCGCCCAACATCCCGCTGCGCGAGAAAAGGAGGTAGACAGCCAGCCCGACGACAACTGGCGGGAGCCCCATGCCGGTATAGAGAACGGCGACCAGCAGCCGCCGACCGGTGAAACGCATCAGCCCAATCGCCGCCCCGAACGGGATTCCGATGACCGCGCTGATGGCCAGCGCTGTTCCGGTGACCTGCAGGGTCAGGCCGATCACGCTCCATAGGGCCTGATAGCTGGTGAAGAGCAGCCTGGCTGCCTCAACCAATGATTCAAGGAAGCTCAATTCGACCTCTGCTGAACATGAACGATCCATGGGACGGCGTGTCGGTCCCCGTTTCATTCTCACCCACGAGGTACAGCCGTCCGTTCTCCAATTGCAGGATATCACGCCGATGAACCAACTCCTCGACCCAGGCTCCAGGCTGGGTCTGCGCGCCGACGGAACTCGTCTGTTTGCAACGGGGGGTCGGGGGGAGCCACGCCCGCGCCGCGGGGCGGAATTCTATCTGCCCCCCTCTCAAACGGCTCATCAACTCAGGGCTGATTCTTGGCCTGACGATACGCCAGTGAGTCGGGATAAAAGAGAGGCTGGCCGAAAAGATCAACACCGAAGTCCTCGATCATGACCTGCGTATCGAGTGAGGTAAGCCACGCGACGAACTTGGACGCCAGGTCGGCCTCGATCCCTTGATGTGTCTGCGGGTTCACAAGGATGACACCATAGGGGTTGAATAGAGACTTGTCGTAATTGTGATCGATAGAATCCCCTCCGACGAGCACGACCAGCCCGGGAAGACTGTCCATCTGGGCCAAGAACGTGCCACGATCGGTCAGAGTGTAAGCCCGGCGTTCGTTGGCGAATTGGAGCGTTTCACCCATCCCCTGACCGAGTGAGAGGTACCAGTCACTGGAGGGGTCGGGTTCGATGGAGGCCATCTTCCACAGCGAGAGCTCTTTGGTGTTCGTCCCTGAGTCGTCGCCGCGCGAGGCGAATGGTTGTTCGGCCGCGGCGATCGCCGCCAGAGCTTCGGAAGCGGACTGCATCCCGGCGATCCGGGCGGGATCCTCCGCCGGACCGACCAGTACGAAATCATTGTACATGACGTCATAGCGGGCAACGCCGTTGCCGCTCTCGACGAACGCGTCTTCCCGGGCGCGAGCATGAACGAGGATGACGTCGGCGTCTCCATTCTCACCGAGCGCAATTGCCTGCCCGGTTCCGAGTGCCACCACGTCGACGCGGGCGTTGAAGCGCGATTCGAAATCCGGCAAGATCGCCTCGAGCAGTCCCGAGTCATACGTGCTGGTCGTCGTCGCCAGCCTTAACACTTTCGGCTGTGGACTGGAGCAGGCGGTCGGCCCGGCGGCCAGCCAAAGCGGGACCAAGAAGAGGGGCAAGACCCGGCGGAGTGATCTCACTAGTCTCCTCGAGTATCGTTATGTCAGGGCATCATAGCGACACCGGAGCGTCCTGTCAAGTTCCATCCGTCATCCCTCTTGGTGTCCCGGAATCAAGATCTGTTCACAGTACATTGATCCGCGATCTTTGTAGGCGATTTCAGTCCCCTGCCGCTTCCAGAGCAAGCGACACCTCTCATACACACGATGCCGTGTCTCGATCCAGGCGAGGCCGCCGGGTTGCGCCGTTGGAACAGAATGTGGCGCAGGAATTGGCCAGCTTGACAGCATGTGCTCCTGCCGGGACAATAAGCCCATGAGCAATTGGGAGGTTCCCCCCGATCACCGGTCCGGTTTCACGGCGGTGGTCGGGCGTCCGAATGTCGGAAAGTCGACCCTGGTGAACGCGTTCCTGGGTCAGGCCGTAGCGGCAGTCTCACAGCGACCGCAAACCACACGCCGGCGACAGATGGGAATCCTCACGCTTCCGAATGCACAAGTGATCTTCGTCGACACTCCGGGGATCCACAAGCCCATGCACAAACTCGGCGAGCAGATGAACAAGTCGGCGCTTGAGGTCCTGCGAGACAGCGACGTCGTCCTGTTGATCTTCGACATGAGCCATCCGCCGACTGCCGACGACGAGCGCGTCGCCGGGTTGGTCCGAGAGCTCGATCGGCGTATCCCCATCCTGACAGCTCTGAACAAAGTCGATCTGGTGTCTCCGGACTCCATCCAGAAGCGCTTCGCGACTTTTGAGATGCTGGCCGGAGGCGATCCTCTTCCGGTCTCAGCGACCCGGGGCGACAACCGGCAGGTCTTGCTCGATCGCCTGATGAGTGTGCTTCCCCTGGGGCCGCGCTACTTCCCCGAAGGCGAGATTACAGATACCTATGAGCGGGAGATCGCCGCCGACCTGATTCGGGCCGCGGCGATGCAGCTTCTGCGGAACGAAGTGCCTTACAGCATCGCAGTTCGGATTGACGACTACAGAGAGAGGGACGATCACGGGGCGTATATCACCGCCACACTCTTCGTGGAGCGCGAGTCACAAAAAGGGATCGTTATCGGCAAAGGGGGATCGATGCTGCGCGAGATCGGTTCCCTTGCTAGGCGCGAGATCGAGGCGATGAGCGGGCGTCATGTGTACCTGCAGACTCGAGTCAAGACTCTCGCTGGTTGGCGTGATGATCCGAAGCTGCTGAAGCGGTTGGGCTACAACGTTCCGACTCGGCAGAAGAAGGACCGGCCGGCGTGACCAAGCGAAAACGGAAGTCAACCCGGACCAGCGCTTTCGGTGCGCCGGGCCGCGTCAGTCACAATTCCTCGGACTTCTATTCGGGTCGTCTCTACCAGGACCAATTCGATCCGACCCCCGTCGAATATATCGAGAACGCCATTCCATCCGAGACTCTGGACCATATCATGGAAAAGTCCGCCGAAAAGATGGATGAGCTTGCGGATAGTTCCATCCACCTGATGGTCACCTCACCACCGTACAATGTGCGCAAGGAATACGACGATGATCTCACTCTCGAAGAGTATCTCGAGCTGCTCCGCCGGGTCTTCCAGGAGACCCGCCGCGTTCTGGTCCCTGGCGGACGCGCCTGTGTCAACCTGGCCAACCTCGGCCGCAAGCCCTATCTGCCGCTCCACGCTTACGTGATCCAGCTCATGCTCGGAATCGGCTTCAAGATGCGCGGGGAGATCATATGGGACAAGGCATCCAGCGCCAGTGCCTCCACCGCGTGGGGATCGTGGATGTCGGCGACCAACCCGGTCCTGCGGGACACCCATGAGTACATCCTCGTTTTCTCGAAAGACACTTTTGCCCGACCGGGGGAAGGCAAGGAGAGCACGATCCGCAAAGAGGATTTCCTGGATTGGACCAAGAGTGTATGGACCTTCCCGGCTGCTTCAGCCCGCCAGATCGGTCACCCGGCGCCATTCCCGGAAGATCTGCCGCGGCGTCTGATCGAACTGTACTCTTTCCGGGGCGACGTTGTGCTTGATCCGTTCTGCGGATCGGGCACCACCTGCCTGGCCGCCACACGAGCCGAACGGCACTTCGTCGGGTACGAGATCGATCCGGGCTATGCTGCATTGGCCAGGGAACGGCTGGAGGCGGGGCAGGGCTGAACCTCAGCCGGATCGCATGCCGTGAAACCCCTCAGGCATCGCCCACGTCAAATGACATTGAGTACAGCTCGAGCTCGGAGGGGACTATTGGTGAGAATGCACTTGCGTCATTGGGTCTTCCTGATGACGGCAGTTACGGCCGCCGCCGCGTGCGTGGCACTGGGGTTCTGGCAGCTCTCGCGCCTGAGACAAAGGAGGGAGTCCAACGCCCACATTCGGGCCCAGATGGCTTTGCCCCCGCTCGGACTCGCCGGTGCAGATTTGCCGGCAGGCCTCACGGCCTACCGCCGGGTCGTGGCCAGTGGGACACTTGACTCCTCCCGCCAGATCATTCTTCTCAATCGAAGTTATAACGACGAGCCGGGGAGCCACCTCGTCACCCCGCTCCTGTTGACACCTTCCGGCCCAGCGATCTTGATCGACCGAGGCTGGATCCCGTACCAGGAGAGCACGACCGCCGACCTCTCGAGCCTGGATCCTCCAGGAAGCGTGCAGGTGCGCGGCTTCTTGGCCGCCTCGCAGCCCGAACCAGGATGGTCGATCCTCGCCGATCCGCCATCCAGCGGGGAGTGGCGCCGGTCCTGGAGGAACCTGAACCTCGAACGTCTGCAGGCACAGTTCCCCTACCCTCTCCTGCCGGTGTTTCTGGCCCAGACCGATCCGCTCACCGGCGCAGGCTTGCCGCGACCAGATGCCGCACTCGATCTGTCCGAAGGACCGCATTTGTCTTACGCTGTTCAGTGGTTTTCCTTCGCACTGACCGCCGTCATCGGTGGCGGGATCTGGCTCAGGCGCCAACTTGGAGACCGGGGGGAAACCCCCGGCGGTGAGGGGGATGTGTGACCCTGATGCCCGGGGGCGTCAAGCACGATAGGGCCAGAGACAGGTTCGATCCCTAGGGACTTTGGATCAAGCGCGAGGTTTACATCCCCCTGCGGTGTTCCGCCAGCTGTCGGACAAGAAGAGCCGGGGACATCGCCGGCGCGCGTTCTTCAAATATCGTGCAGGATCACAGCTCTAGGCAACACGATCTAAACCTGAGAGAAGTTCTCCTCTTCGATCATTTGCCAGCTGACACCTTCTGGCAGGCGCATCCGTTTGGCTAGAAGGGGATGGACCTCACCGATCAGGTCAGCCAGCCGGAGGGCGATCCGCCTAACGGAGAAGTGGGCGTTTCCTGCCGAGCGGAGCTCGCAAAAGTGAAACGCCTCCCTCAGATTGAAAGTCATCAGGACCCGGCGATTGAACCCGTTCGGGACGACGTACGCGGCGACATCCTCGTTCCACTCCGCGAGTATGGCGTAGGCCTCGGCGGCGGCTTCCATCGCCGAGCGATAGCTCGCTTCCAACCCGGCCTCGGTGATCAGCCTGGGGACGGCGTAGCCCAGCTTGGCCGTCAGACGCTGAGGCGACTGGGTCATCATCCGGTGTCGCTTGACCTCGAAGTAGGCGCCCTGGTCCATCAAGGCATCGACGGTATAGGCGGCATGCTCGAGGGATCGTAGTGGGATATCGAACTTGTCCCTCGAGCCGAGCAGGCCTTCGGCCAGGGCTGCCCTGCCTTCCTGGTCGAGACTTCGAATATGATCCAATGCAGTATTGAAGCCGCAAGGCTCGTGCTCGTACAGGGCTGCCGCCAGGACGCGTGTCTCGCCTTCGGGGTCATAGGCGATCAGCGTGAGCATCTCTTGGTCCGCGTCCGAACCCATACCTTGTGCCAGGTTGCGGACCTCCCGCCGAGATTCGACTAGGTACGTTCGCCTCTCGGCATACTTGACCAGCGTCGGAACTTCTTCCTGGACAACCCGCTTGGCTGCCTCTCCGATTTGGCGAACCTCGGACAGCGGATGAGAGAACATTTTCCCCAACGCATGTTCCAGCGCGCGCGCGTTGACCGTCATCCCGACGTTGGCCATGGCAGAGGCCGGCAGGAGAAAGCGGCAGACATCGACGTAGCGAGAGCGGATCCGGCCATCCCAGCGACCGTCGCTCTCGTCAGGTCGCCTGGGGTTAATGGCTTCCACAACACGTCGAACCGGCTCGAGTGATTGTTGATACACGTCGAAAAGCCTATCGCAGATCGTCTGATACGTGGCTTCGTGTGCCGTTCCGACGACCTCTTCCGGAAGGTAATACCTGCCGGGTTCCCACTTCTGATAGCGGGTTGATTTCTCGGTGTAGGATGCCAGACGGTTGGACTCGATGCACTCAATCGCCAATCGAGAGATGTTCTCGAATGCCAGGTGGAGTACGGCGTGCTCAGCCACTGAGGCGTGACCATACCCGACGACCCACTTCTCGTGGAAATCCGCGGACTTTTCATCCGTCAACTCATCGGCGATCTCACGAAACGAACGCGGTGACCTGGACGTCTTGGCGAAGGTCACCGCAATGGTCTCCGGGCTCAGATGGCGCGGGCTGAGCAGATATATCTGTCGTTCAGCCGCTGGTGTCATTCTGGGCCTCCTTGTCGCTATCGAGAATCTCTCGGGCTCGTCGGATATCTTTCTCGATTTGCGTGACCAGCGCCGCCGGTCCCGAGAACCGCCTTTCATCGCGCAGGTGGGCGATGAATTCGAGGGTGATCTCCTTCCCGTACAGGTCGCCTTCGAAATCAAGAATATGGGTTTCGACAACCGGTGGAGATTCGCTTCGCTCAAAAGTCGGACGAACTCCGATGTTGGTGACCCCCTGGTACCAATCTTGGTCAACGTTGACCCAACACGCATACACACCGGCACCCGGGAAGGCGCGCTCCTCCCAAATGGACAGGTTCGCCGTCGGGATCCCGAGCTTGGCCCCTCGGGCCGAGCCTTTGACCACGGTCCCCGGAAGAGCGAACGGTCGACCGAGGTAGGAAGCTGCCCGGGAAACATCGCCCGAGCGAAGCGACTCGCGCACGCGGGTGGAGCTTACGACTTCACCCCCGACATTCAACGGGGGCATGACCTGCAGCCGGAAGCCGGTTTCAAGAGCGGCATTGGCAAGGAACAACCGATTCCCTTCACGTTGATGGCCCAGGGCAAAATCCTCTCCGATCCACAGGCTTGTGAACGCCAGGTGACGCCTGAGAAGCGCGAGAAAATCCTGGGCCTTGATCCTCGAGAGTTCGAGGTCGAAGTGCTGGGTGACAACGAGATCCACGCCAAGCTCGCCCAGGAGCCGCGCTTTTTCATCGGGTGTGTTGATGTAGAAGGCAGGCGTTCGCCCGCGCAGGACCACGGACGGATGGGGGAAAAACGTCAATACGACGGAGGGCACACCTTCCTGCCCGGCACTTTCCACCATGGACTGGACGAGGATCTTGTGGCCCCGATGTACACCGTCGAACGAACCGATAGTCACCAGACAGGCGGGAAGGTTGGCTTGAGAGAGCTCATGCAGGTGCTGCATCCGAAGGCTAGCCGAGGAACACCTTTCGTGGTTGGTACTCGTTATCCCCGTTGACGACTTCGAGCAGCGCCACAAGATCCCCGTCTGGGCCGATCGCCTTGGCCATGCCCGTGGTGCCCGGCTCGGCCGGGATACGGTGACCGTTGCGGATGAGGTCCAGCGTTTCTCCGTCGACTTCCACCATAGGCAGATCCGGAAGGGCATCCGAGGCCGGGCGCATGTGCTGCTCCCACTTGTCGGTCACAAAGCCCACCTCCAGTCGCGGAAGCGGCACTGCATCTCGCAAACTAAATGGCCCGGCCCTGGTCCTTCGAAGCGCCGCCAGATGAGCGCCCGACTCAAGGACTTCTCCCAGCTCATGAGCCAGAGAGCGGATATACGTCCCGGCCGAACAGTCGACCGAGAGCGACAGATCAGGCGGTTGATAAGACACGATCTTGAGCTCGTGAATGTGCACCGTGCGGGGCTCGAGCTCGACATCTTCCCCGCGCCTGGCCAGCTCATAAGCTTTCTGTCCCTGGATCTTGATGGCGCTGAACGGAGGCGGCACCTGTTGGATTTCACCTCTGAACTTGGGCAGGATGGCCTGAACTTGTTCGACTGTCGGAGAGGTGTCCGTCCGGCGTACGATCTCGCCGTCCGAGTCGAACGTCTTGGTCGAAGTTCCGAACCGGACGACAGCCTCATACCTTTTCCGCGACGTCGAGAGGTACTCGCTCAGCCGGGTTGCAGAACCGAGGCACAAGACCAGTACCCCCGAAGCCCGAGGGTCCAGTGTCCCGGCATGCCCAACTTTGCGGATCCCTGTTCCGCGCCTGACGAGATTCACCACGTGGTGTGAAGTCGGTCCTACAGGTTTGTCGACGATGATTAATCCGAAGTCTTTTCTCATGCTTTGGCTTCCATGGAATCGTGTAGGAGTCTGCGGGTCGCATCAAGCACACGCGCTTTGACGTCTTCGAGGGAGCCCTCGACCATGGCTCCAGCAGCCGGCTTGTGTCCGCCCCCACCGAAAGAAGCCGCCAGGCCTGACACATCCAGCCCCTCCCGGCTCCTCCAGCTGACCTTTGTCTTTTCCCCAGGCTGTTCGACCAGGATCGCTACGATCTGCGCTCCGTCGATCGTCGTCAGTAGATCCACAAGGTCTGCGTCGTCGGGACCGGGGTAGCCGGCACGCTGGCGGTCCTGCAGGCTGAGGCTCGCCCATACAAGTCCCCCGTCGCGTTCCAGGTTCGACAGTCCACTCCCCCAGTAGCGCGCCGCAACAAAGCTGCGCTGGCTGAGACTGCGTTCATAGATATGTGCCAGCGGGGCTCCGCGTCCAAGCAGATCGGCCGCCGTTCGGAGCACTTTGGGCGTGACATTGGTCGTCCGAAAACCGATCGTATCGTTTACGATCCCCGCCAGCAGATTGCTGGCGACATCTACATCGAGCGGCATCTCAAGCGACAGGATCAGATCGTACAGGATTTCCGCCGTCGCGGCCGCGACCGGATCGACGATGTTCACCCGGGCGAAGTTCGTGTTAGTCGGGTGGTGGTCGATGTTCAGGTCCGGGGGAGTGCCGAACGCCGAAGGCTCGAAACCCAAGCGCTCCAAGTCGCCTGAGTCTACACAGATGAGCAAATCCCACGAATCCGGCAACCGGGTCTGCACGGCCTGCGCGGCGGGAAGAAAACGAAACCGGCCCGGGACTCCATCTGCCAGGACCGGCGTCACGCGCTTGCCGTCCAACTGCAGGCTGACAGTCAGAGCGAGCAGCGAGCCGACCGCGTCGCCGTCGGGCCGTTCGTGGCTGATCAGGGCAATCTCTTGGGCCGCCCTGATGAGCTCGCCCGCCTTCTGGAATTCACTCCTCACCCGGCTGCCTCTTCCCCCCTTCGCCTTCGAGGCGCAGCTGCTCCAGCAGAGCCTCGACGCGTGCAACTCGATCCGGTGAGGTGTCGAAACGGAAGCGTAAATCGGGGAAAGCGCGCAGCTCGATCCTACCGGCCAGTTGACTGCGCAAGTGTCCGCGGGCCCTGCGCAATGCGCCGAGGATCTCTTTCTGGCGCTGATCGCCCTCAACCGCGCTGACATAGACCGTGGCGAAGGATAGCTCGCGATCGACCTCCACATCCGTCACCGTGATCATCGCCAGACGTGGGTCGGCGATCTGCCTCGAGAGCACTTCGGCAAGTTCGCGCCGGATCCGTTCCGCAATGCGTTGAGCCCGAGCGTCACTTACCATGAGACCAACCTCAGACGGCGGCGACCTTCTCCTCGGTGAAGCACTCCAGAATATCTCCGGCCTGGAAGGAATCGAAGCCTTTGACACCCACCCCGCATTCGAACCCCTCGCGGATTTCACGTGCGTCATCCTTCTCGTGTCGGAGCGAGGAGACATTCCCCTCGAAGATCGATTCTCCTCCACGCATCACGCTGACGCGCGCGTTTCGGCGAAGCTCTCCTTGTGTGACGATGCATCCGGCGATGTTTCCCAGCTTCGGGATACGGAATACGGCTCGGACCTGTGCCTGCCCGAGGACGACCCGCCGGGTCTCCGGCTCAAGCATCCCTTTGAGGGCCTTCTCAATGTCCTCGGTCAACCTGTAGATGACATCGTAAACACGGATATCAACCCCTTCGCTCTCCGCCACTCGCCGCGCGGCTTGATCGGCCGAGGCGCTAAACCCGATCACGATCGCATCCGAGGCCGCCGCCAGCAAGACATCGTTCTCGGTGATGTTGCCGGTCCCGCTGTGCAGGATATTGACCCGGATATCCCCGGCGCTGAGGTCCTTGAGCGAATTCACGATCGGCTCAAGTGACCCCTGGACATCGGCCTTGAGGACTAGCCGCAGTTCGTGGACCTCCCCGGCCTGGATTGCTTCGAATATCTGTTCAAGAGACTTGACCGCCCTCGGCTGCGCGTGAGCCTCCTGTGCCGCCAACTTTCGCTCGGCTACGATTGACCTGGCTTCGCGCTCCGAGTCGACGACGGTGAACAATTCTCCGGCAACGGGCACGTCGGAAAGCCCCAATACCGAGACCGGCGTCGAAGGTAAAGCCTCTTCAGTGGGGTTCCCCTGGTAGTCGAACATAGCTCGGATCCGGCCGGTGGCCACGCCGGCGATCACCACGTCACCTCCCCGTAGCGTCCCGTTCTGGACCAGAAGGGTCGCCATAACACCCTTCGACTTGTCCAACTCGCCCTCGATCACCGTGCCCAAGACCTTACCCTCAGGATTGGCCTTGATCTCGATCGAGTCGGCGACAAGCAGGATCGCTTCAAGCAGGTCGTCGATGCCTTCGCGCACTTTGGCGGACACCGGGACGATCATCGTGTCCCCTTCCCACTCGTCCGGTGCAAGCCCGATCTCCGCGAGCTGTTGTTTGACGCGATCGGGGTTGGCGTTGGGGCGATCGATCTTGTTTAGAGCGACGACGACTGGTACGCGGGCAGCCCTGGCGTGCGCCAGGGCCTCGCGCGTCTGGGG
>Ga0209641_10001336_pt1 | contig 22140 bp, 25 predicted proteins | sample RifCSP16_1_FD_184022 | JGI IMG/M metagenome (GOLD analysis project Ga0209641, IMG submission 184022) | Soil microbial communities from Rifle, Colorado - Rifle CSP2_sed 16_1 (SPAdes) (version 2) | ecosystem: Environmental > Terrestrial > Deep subsurface > Rock core/Sediment | place: Rifle... | reverse complement strand
GATGAAGGAGCTTCCCGACGTGCCCTTGCCGCCGGTAGGTCGCGAGGCAGGCCACTGGCCCGACCGCTCCGAACCCGATCGCACTGCCGTTGATGCGGCGCGCCATCGGGATCGTTCGCACGTCGGCCACGAGCCTGCCGTCAACGAAGGCGCCCACCGTCCACTCCGGCGGGAAGAACTCCCGCATCTGCTCCAGCCGCTCCGGTGTTGGCCTGCCATAGAACGCCAGCGACTCGACCTCGACAGCTTGTTCGAGGTCGTCGTTCGTCAGTGGGCGGTACTCAACGGTCATGAGTGAAGTTTCCTTGGGCGAGATGAATTGTCGCTGGCCGGGCGTGGTCTGTCAAAGAACGAAGGGGAGACGGAGCAAGAAGAAAGCGGGAAGGAGCAAGTACAATACCTGCGTGATCCGACGCGCCGCAGCCGTCGCCGCCGCCAAGGCCACCGCCACGCTTTCGCGCCGCTTCCGGTTGGGAGGTGGCACTGCCTTGCCGGGGCTTGTAGCCGAGCGAATCGAACCCAGCCTCGTTTCGGAACTCGCGGCTGAGTTGGGGCAGGGCTGTGTGCTCGTTACGGGCACGAACGGAAAGACAACAACGGCGCGATTTATTAGGAGCATCGCGAAAGCCGCCGCCCTGAAGGCGGTGGCCAACCGGGCGGGATCGAACATGATGCGCGGGATCGGTTCGGCGCTCGTCGATGCTGCGGACTGGTCGGGCGAGCTGAGTTCGGCCGAGAAGCGGCTCGGCATCTTTGAGGTAGACGAGGCCACATTGCCGCATGCTGCGCGCGCGCTGCGTCCGCGGGCCGTTCTCTTCACAAACCTCTTCCGGGACCAGCTGGACCGCTACGGGGAGGTCGAACACGTGGCGCAGGTGTGGCGGACAGCAGTAAGCGGGCTGCCGGACGGCGTGGTGGTCGTTCTGAATGTGGACGACCCGTCGGTCGCGTCGCTGGCGGAGGTCGCCACGGGGCCCGTGGTCACGTACGGCATCAAGGACACATCGAGCGGCGTCGGTAACCTTGAACACGCGGCCGATGCGCGCTGGTGCGTGTCCTGTGGCGCAGAACTGGCGTACAGCGCCGTCTGCTACGGCCACCTGGGTCACTGGCGCTGTTCGCAGTGCGGAAAGTCGCGTCCGGAGCCCGACATCACCTGCGGTAGGGTCGACGATGTGGACGGCGGCCTCCGATTGATCCTCTGGATGACAGAGGGCGAGGTGAAGGCGCGACTGCCGCTTTCCGGGCTCTACAACGCTTACAACGCCCTCGCGGCGGCCGCCGCCGCCCAGGCGCTGAATCTCGACCGGATCGCCATAGAGCGCGGGCTCAACTCTTTTACGGCGGCGTTCGGCCGCCAGGAGCGGATGCGCGTGGCGGGACGAGAGGTGCAGGTAATCCTGGCCAAGAACCCGGCCGGTCTGAACCAGGTCCTGCGCACGATCACGGCCGGAGAATCACAGGCTAACCTGGTTCTCTTCCTGAACGACAACATCGCGGACGGACGTGATGTTTCGTGGATATGGGACGTAGACTTCGAGGTGCTCGTCGGCAAAACGCGGTCAGTCACGGTGTCCGGCATCCGGGCCTGGGACATGGCGCTGCGGCTTAAGTACGCCGGGCTTTATCGAGACGGCGTCTCGCCGCAAGTAGAGCCGGACGCCGCGGCAGCGCTGAAGCAGGCGCTCGCGGCCACCCCGGAGAGCGGCACGCTGTATGTCATCCCGACGTACACGGCGATGCTCCAGGTGCGCGAGCTACTGGCCCGGTGGGCCGGAAGAGGCGCCTTCTGGGAGGCCGAATGAAGCGCCTAAAGCTGCGGGTTGCCCATCTGTACCCGAAGCTCATGAATATCTACGGCGACCGCGGCAACATCCTGTGCCTCCAGCGTCGCTGCGAGGACCGGCGCATCGACTTTCAGGTCGACGCACTCGAGCTCGGCGATAAGTTGGCACCGAAGAACTACGATCTCATTTTCGTCGGTGGCGCGCAGGACAAGGAGCAGCGCCGGGTGGCCGTCGACCTGGTGAAGGTCAAGGGCAAGCCGTTGAAGGAGGCGGTGCAGCGCGGCGTCATCGTGCTCGCCGTCTGTGGCGGCTATCAGCTGATTGGCCGTTTCTACCGCACTGCGGAGGGCGAAGAGTTGCCCGGAGCGGGCATTCTGGATTTACACACGGTTCACCCCGGACCAGACGCAGAGCGCTTCATCGGGAATGTGGTCGTGGAGTGGAACGGGACGACACTTGTCGGGTTCGAGAACCACGGCGGCCGAACCCATCTGGGCAAGGAGGCGACACCGCTGGGCCGCGTTGTCGCCGGCTTCGGTAACAACGGCGAGGACGGCGGCGAAGGGGCTGTCTACCGCAACGTCTTCGGCACGTACCTGCACGGCTCGCTGCTCCCGAAGAACCCGAAATTCGCCGATCACGTAATAGAGACGGCGCTAAGGCGGACGCACCGCGACTTTCGGCTGAGCGACGTCGACGACACGATCGAGGAGGCGGCGCACGCGGCCGCGGTGCGGCTGGCGACGCGCCGAAGTATCATCGGTTAGGAGGCGGGCCAATGACGGAGATTATCCTCGAAGCTCCTGACATCTCGTGCGAGCACTGCATCATGAGCATCGAGAAGGCGCTTGCGAGGCTGCCCGGTGTTCGGTTTCTCGCTGGCGACCCGGAGGAGAAGAGGGTCACAGTCGAGTACGATCCGGCTCTCGTTGGGCTGGCCACCATCGAAGGCGCGATGGAGGAGGAAGGCTATCCCGTCAAGAGATAACGGGATCCGGCCAACTCGCTGGCCACTGGCGTCGGCGCTGGCCGCACTCATTCTATTCGCCGGCTGCGGTGGCTCCGGCGAGACCGAGGAGCCGTCGCCGACGACGACTCGGACGCCCGTTGTCTCGACGCCGACTCCAGAGATAGCGGCGTTCGAGTACGAGGTCCAGGAGGGTGATAGCCTCTATGGACTGGCCCTGCGCTTCGCCACCGCCGTCGATGAGATCGCAGCTCTCAACAAGCTCGAGAGCCTCGACGAGCTCTCGATCGGCGAAATTATTCTGATCCCCGGAGAGCCTCCTTCGGATCTGCCATCGCCCAGCGTTATCCCGCGAGATCCCTCCGGAGGGGGCTTCGTGTTCCCTATCGAGGGCGCGTGCCTCCCAAATACTGACCGGCTGATGCCCAACGCCCCCAGGGAGTACCGCGCGGGGATCCACGAGGGCGTCGACTTCTACGCCGGCTACAACTGCGCGACGGTGCTGGAAGGTACGCCCGTCCTCGCCGCCAAGGCGGGGACGGTAATCCGGGCGGATCACGGCTTTGTGGAGATGACCGAAGTGGAACTCAACGAGATATTATCCCGTTCTCAGACTCAAGGCTTTACCGATGCGGAAGCGCTGGACCGCTTTCGTGGCCTCCAGGTCTGGGTGGACCACGGCAACGGAATCGTCACACGGTACTGCCACCTCAGCGCGATTCCCGCGGCGGTAGCCGTCGGCACGCCGGTGGAAGCACGTGAGCTTGTTGGTTACGTCGGAGACTCCGGCACCCCGGAGGCGGTGACAGCGCCGGGCGTAGAGATACACCTCCATTTCGAAATTCGAGTCGGCGATTCATTCCTGGGGCAAGGCCTTCCTCCGGACCAGACCCGCCAAGTTTGGGAGCAGGCGTTCGCGCCGCCTTGATCCGACTGACACGCGCATGACGGACGATCTTCACGCAGCCGAGCCACTTGACGCGACTCCCGAACGTCTTGCGCGGCGTCGCCCGGGCGTTTTCAGAAGAATCATCTTCCCCCTGCTCGTGATCACGGCCATTGTAGCCGCGATATGGTGGCTGGAGTCGCGTGATGACGGTGGTGTGAGCCCCTCCGGAGAGACCTATGGCCCCGTGGAGCTGCCAGCCTCGCTTCAGACGGTGGGGCTCGAAGTTTCGCCGGAAGAGGAGTCGTTGGCGCCAGACTTTCTGCTGCAGGGCCTGGACGGTAGCGAAGTGCGCCTCAGTGACTTCCGCGGGCAGCCTGTGGTGCTCAACTTCTGGGCGACCTGGTGTGCACCCTGCCGCAAGGAGATACCCCAGTTCGTCGACGCGTACCAACGGTTTCGTGACGAGGGGCTGGTGGTCGTCGGCGTTAACATGCAGGAAGGAAAGTCGATCGCGCAGCGATACGCGGACGACTACGGCATGGAGTTTCCTATCGTGATAGACGTTGACGGGGAAGTGGGCGACGAATATCGTCTGCTGGGGTTGCCGGTGACGTTCTTCATAGATCGGGAAGGCGTCGTGCGGAGTGTATTCACGGGCCCCTTTGAGGCGACGGAGCAGGACACTGAGGTGCGCGGTGCTATTGAGCAGACCGAACTCGAGCAACGAATCGCAGAGATTCTGAGCGCGGAGGCTCGGTAGTGGAAAGCGGCGAGGCACTGCGCGCGACCGCGCGCACCCAGACGGGTGCCCGCGGTTGGTCGCGGAGCTTTGGCCTGCTCAACCCGCTGCGCGCGGTCTGGTGGCTGTTCACTAACGTCCGATTCGCTGTAGTTTTGCTCGCGGTCCTGTGTGTGATTAGTCTGCTCGGGGTAGGGTTGCCGCAAAAGCCGCTCGCGATGCGTGGAGATGTCGTTGGCGAAGCGGCCTGGCTGGAGGCGCAGCAGCATAGATTCGGTTTCTTAACTGAGCCGCTTGATCGCGCCGAGCTGTTTGACGTCTTTCACGCGCGCTGGTTTGGTACCCTCCTTGCGATCACGACCATATCCACCGGCGCCTACATCGTAAGCCGCTTTCCCGCCGTATGGCGGGCCATCGCCCAGCCGCGCAAACGCGTGCCTGAGCGCTATTTCGACATGGCCCCGAACCGGCTGGAGTTTAGCGAGGCCGTTGACGTGACCCGTCTAGAGGCGGTGCTCAGGCGCTCACGTTATAGTGTCGAACGGTTCGAGGAGGACGGCGCGACGTACCTCTTCGGAGACCGCTTCGCTTTGGCGCAATTTGGGACAATATTTACGCACGCAGCGGTCATCGTCTTCATCCTAGGGGCCATTGTTAGTCGCGCCGACGCCTTCTCCTCGCCTCTGTTCTTGGCGGAAGGTTCGACGTTGCCGGTGTTCCCGGTCCGGGATGCCAGTCAGATGCAGGTGGAGCTGCGTGAGGCGCACGCGCAGTTCGCGCCCGACGGGCAGCCGCTGGACTATCGCTCTGAGCTATCGATCTACAGGTGGGGCGAAGAGGTCCAGCGCTGCCAGTCGACCGTCAACTCTCCGTGCAGCTATGAGGGATACAAGTTTTACCAGTCCGCTTACTTCGGCTTCGGCGCTGAGGTGGAGGTGCGCGACCTCGAAAGCGGCAACGTCGTCTATCGCGAGACCCTCGCGCTATCGGATACAGCGCGGTCGCCACACGTTATCCTCCGGGACGGCGGCGGCGATGTGCTAATCGAGGATTGGCTTGTCCTTACAGACGAGCTGGCGACAGGCGACGTCACCTATCGGGGTAAGCTCGTTGGCCTCCCAGACGGACGGCAGCTCGCCGTAGGTCTGCAGCGGGCGGCTGGCGGCGAGGAACGACTTACCGTCCTTGAACCCGGCGAGGGTGATGGCCTCGTCCAGCTCTCGCTCGCGGAGGGCGAAAGCGACGAGTCAGGAGGCTTGCTCGTGGCGTATGAGGGGATCGCAGAGATCCCCTCCGTCGTGGCCGACTTTCCCCTGCCCACCGGGAGCGCCGCGAGCGGCGGCGACGTGGCGTTCCAGATGAGCAACGTCGTCTACGGCACAGACACGACCTCCGACGGCACTTCGCTGAGGGCAGCGCCCCCGTCCGGGCCACCCGCTTTGACGATAACCGGCCTGAGGGCGCAGGCGATCACGTTGCGCGCCGGCCAGAGCACGGAGCTCAGCGGGTACCGCTACACTTTCCTCGGCCAGCGGGAGTTCGCCGGCATCACCGTGCGAAGGGACAGGAGCGAGTACCTGGTCTGGGCGGGCGCGGCACTCATTGTGCTTGGGCTGATCGCGACGTTTTGGGTGCCCCGGCGCCGAATTTGGGCTAGAATAACGGCAACCCGCACATCCCTGGCCGGGCAGGCGCCGGGCCACGCAAGGTACGTTCGCGAGCTGCGCGGCCTGGCGCGCGACGCGGGTGCGGTACCGCCGGAGGTAATATCGGACGATGATTGACGCGCTGCTGTTATCGATAGAGATCGGCATCGACCCCGTTATCCTCGACAAGTGGGGGATCGAAGTAACCTGGCATGGCCTCTTTACCGCGCTGGGCGTAATCATCGGCGTGGCGGTGGCCACAGCGTTCGCTAGGCGGGCAGGATATCAAGAAGACACCATCTATAACGTCGCCCTTTGCCTTGTGATTGGCGGCATCGTCGGCGCGCGCCTACTCTACGTCATCGAGAACTTCAGCGACTTCGACGACGATCCGGTTGACATCATCCGCGTGAACACCGGTGGAATCTCCATCTATGGTGCGCTCATCGGAGGCACCATCGGCGCCTGGCTGTATGCGATCCTGAGCAAGGTGCCGAACATCCCGCGTGGGGCGGACATAGCGGTCATGGGCGCCATCCTGGGTATGGCCGTCGGCCGTATCGGTGACGTCATCAACGGGGAGCACTTCGCCAGCGACAGCACCCTGCCCTGGGCGGTGCGTTATACGGACCCAGCGAGCCCCAGTTTCCTGCGTGAACAGCAAGGACTTCTCGTCCAGCCGCAGCACCCGGCCGTGGCGTACGAGATGATCGGCGACCTCGTGATCTTCGGCATACTGCTGCTGATATTCCTGCGCGCCAAACGCTCCGGCGTCACGTTCTTCGCCTTTGTCTTTCTCTACGGATTGCTGCGCACGCCCGTCAGTTTCTTGCGGTTGGATGACATCGTCTTCATGGGCCTGCGAACGGCCCAACTGATCGGCATCGCTTCGATGAAAAGCGGAGGATGCTGCGCGAGGAAGCCCCGCAGCCGACGCCGGAGGAAGAGCCCGCGGCGTGAAAGTGACGTTGTACACGAAGGCGGAGTGCGGGCTGTGCGCGGAGGCCGAGGAGACACTGATCAGAGTGCGGAAATTGATCCCGTTCGAGGCCGAGTTCGTATATATCGATGATGATGACGAGCTGCACGAACGCTACGGCCAAAGGGTGCCGGTTGTTGTCGTTGACGGCAAGGAGGTGGCATCCGCGCCAGTCGACGGGGCCCGACTCCAGGCAGTCCTGTCTTCCGCGGTCTAACCGGGCTCGTCCGGTTTTATCACCGTACTGTAACCCTTAACCCCTTCTCAACGTTCGTCGCAGTCGATAGCATGGAATCACAGTCATTATATTACCGTCATTGCACTGCCTGAATCAGGATTCTATCGACAAGCCATTGCTATAACCATGAACGACAACAACCACTCCACCGCCGTCCACAACAACTGGTATCTGGTCTCGAGCCATGGTGCCGTCCTCTTCTACATCGCGGTCCACCCGGAGTGCACGATCAGGCAGATCGCGGACGAGATGGCGCTGACGCAGCGCACGGTATGGGGGCTGATCGGTGACCTCCGCCGGGCGGGAATGCTCCACGTCCGACGTGACGGGCGCCGCCACCACTACACCGTGAACTTGGATGCGCCCTTCCGGCACCCCATTCTAACGAACCTGACGCTTCGGCTCGTCCTCGGCGAATTGGTCGAGCGCGAGGCAAGAAACGGCCGCGCGCCCGCTCCCGAATCCAGTTTGGTCTAGCCCATCGCGCGGGCACCGCACCGGACGGGCTTCATTTCGTTGACACGATTTCTTTTCGTGTGCTAGCATCCCATCAAATCGAATAAGACCTTATCCAGAGAGGCGGAGGGCACGGCCCGATGAAGCCCGGCAACCGGTCGCCTACGGCGGCACGGTGCCAATGCCGGCCCCGACCAGTCGGGGATCGATAAGGCAGCGGTCTGGCCTCTTCTCGAATCGGGAGAGGTCTTTATTTTGCAGTTTGATGGGCGTTAGACAGACACACGGCAAGCGAATGGCGATGGCGCGGGCCTGCTTGGGGCGGGCCCAAATCCTGGCGTCTTAATTCCAAATTCGGAAGGATCGCTTTTCATGTCGTTCGCTAAAAATCTCAGGTGCAGAGAGTGCGGCCGGATCTACCCGCTGAACCCCGTGCACGTCTGCGAGTTCTGTTTCGGGCCGCTTGAAGTCTTCTACGACTACGAGGGCATGCGTCGTGTGTTGTCTCGCGAGCGCATCGAGCGAGGGCCGCCGACGATGTGGCGCTACGCCGACCTGCTGCCCTGTAACGTCGAAACCGCCGTCGACATCGGTACCGGTCTGACGCCGCTGGTCCGTGCCGCAAACCTCGGGCGCCTGCTCGGGCTCGAACGGCTGTACGTCAAGAACGACTGCCAGAACCCCACCTGGTCGTTCAAGGACCGCGTTGTCTCTGTGGCCACGAGCGTCGCCCGCGAGTTCGAGTTCGACACGCTCGCCTGCGCATCCACCGGGAACCTGGCGAACAGCGTTTCCGCTCACGCGGCGCGGGCGGGAATGAAGGCAACAGTCTTCATTCCGGCGGACCTTGAGCAGGGTAAGATAATCGGCTCGGCGGTGTACGCGCCCACGCTAGTCGCCGTAGATGGTAGCTACGATGAAGTGAACCGCCTCTGTAGCGAGTTGAGCGACAAGTACCCCTGGGCGTTCGTCAACATCAACATGCGCCCCTACTACGCGGAAGGCAGCAAGACCCTCGGCTACGAGGTCTGCGAGCAGCTCGGCTGGCGCGCTCCTGATCACTGCATCGTGCCGCTGGCCAGCGGTTCGCTCTACACGAAGATATACAAGGGGATCAAGGAGCTGGCGTGGCTGGGCCTCATCGACTGGCGGGGCACCCGAATGAGCGGGGCGCAGGCCGAGGGCTGTTCGCCCATCTACGAGGCGTGGGCTCGCCAAAGCTACCTCATCCGCCCTCAGAAGGCGAACACGATCGCTAAGTCGCTCGCCATCGGCAACCCAGCAGACGGATACTACGGGCTGAAGGCGATGGCCGAGTCCAACGGCGCGGCAGCGGCCGTCAGCGACGACGAGGTAGTAGAAGGGATAAAGCTCCTGGCTGAGACCGAAGGAATCTTCGCGGAGACGGCCGGAGGTGTCGTCGTCTCGGGGCTGAGGCGGCTGGTCGAGGAGGGGCGGGTCGGCCCCGACGAGGTCGTCGTCGCATTCATCACCGGAGCCGGCCTGAAGACGCAAGAAGCGGTTGTGTCGACGCTTGCGCCGCCGCTCCGGATTCGGGCGACGCTGGACTCGTACGAAGACGCGGTCGCTGAGCGCGCGGGGAGCCCGGCGTGATGGAGAAGCAGCGCGTGAAGTTCACGTTCATTCAGGAGCTGATCAAGGAGCCGATTATCTGGAAGCTGGCAAAACAGTTCGATGTCGTTACCAACATCCGCCGCGCTGATGTGACGGACGACCGCGGCTGGGTGATCCTGGAGCTTGAGGGCGAGCGTGAGGAGATCGAACGCGGCCTCGACTGGGTTTCGCAGCAGGGCGTGCGGATCGACCCTGTGTATGAGGATATTGTGGAGGGGTAGTACTTGGCACAAACGTGCGGCGGCCAAGAGAGGGATCTGGAGAGCAGGAGCCTATGGCTATGCAACGGGAGCCCGAGTGGGGCGTGCTGCCCGGGCAAGACAATCTGCGATTGAGCATTATCGTCCGCATACCGACACCCCTGCGTAAGCTAACGAATGAGCAGGACGTCGTCTCCGGCGACGGCGAGACGCTCGCGGCATGTATAGACGGCCTCGAAGCACAGTACCCGGGCCTGAAGGAGCGTCTTCTCGACGAGACCGGCGAGCTGCGCCGCTTCGTGAACATCTACATCAACGGCGAGGACGTGCGCTTCGCGCAGGGCGTCCAGACGCCGCTGATGGCGGGCGATGAGGTCAGCATCGTCCCCGCGGTGGCGGGCGGTAGTGAGGAGCCGCGAACGGAGCCGCGCCTGAAGTACTACCGCGCGTCCCCCGGCGCGTATCAAGCGCTGAAAGGCATGCAGGACTACGTCGAGCGCTGTGGCCTTGAGCGATCGCTGCTCGAACTTGTGAAGCTGCGCGCGTCGGAAATCAACGGCTGCGCTTTCTGCTTCGACATGCACTGGAAGGAAGCCCGCGCGATCGGCGAGAGCGAAGAGCGCCTCTACATGCTCACAACCTGGCGCGAATCTCACCTCTATACCGAGCGAGAGCGAGCCGCGCTCGCCTGGACGGAAGCCCTCACCCTCGTCTCGCAGGCCGGCGCGCCCGATGAGCTTTACGAGGAGGCGCGGTTGCAGTTCGACGAGAAGGAGATCGCGGCCCTGTCGCTGGCGATCGCCGCTATCAACGCCTGGAACCGCATGGCGATCGGCTTCCGTCTGGTGCCCGGATGGTACCAGGTCCGCGAGTCGCGCCAGGCACGCGCCTCGGCGTAGGCGCTCGCATGGACCGCGCCGCCATCGAAGAACTGTTCGCCTACACCGATTGGACTTGGCGCCAGTACGAGGCCACCATCCGCCCGCTCGGCGACGAAGCGCTCGTGAAACCGGTGCCCGGCTCGGGCTGGCCGGCGCTGCGCAATGCCCTCGGCCACTCGGCCTGGGCGTACGACAAGTGGGTATCGCTGCTCACGGCGGTTGCGCCGACCGGTCTCGACGTGGAATCGGTCCGCGCGTGGGATGACCTAGAGGAGTGCAGACGGCACTGGCGTGCAAAGTTCCACGGGCATCTCGACTCTCTGAGTGATGCCAGCTCACCAGCAAGTCATGGACCACGTCCTCCGATGGAAGCGAAGTGAGCACGACGGAGAGGAGCTCATCTACGGCCCGGGGGACCTCCTTGCGAACGTCCTCCTCCACGAGCGCGAGCATCACGGCGACATCAACACGCTCCTCTACCAGATTGGCGTCGAGGTCCCGCAGACCGCTTACCGGTTCTTCTTGCTGGAATCACGCTCGTAGGCAACAACCGCTCGCGAGGGCGGCAGTCGGAAGCCTCTACACGGGATTTCGACTGGCTGTACAATAGGCGGGCGTTGACGACCCAGCGTTAAGGCGGTATAATTCCGACTTACCGGATAGACAAAGTCGAGTTACCTCCTCGTTCCGGTAGAATCGAGGGTTCCCCATGGTAATCGAAGAAGCACCCGCATCCAGAGCTCACCCGAAAATACCAAGCAAACTCAAGCCCGGATACGTGTTCGTGACCCTCGACGAGGAGATCGACAACTTCAAGACCGAGGCGGGAATCTTCCGCAGTGACGAAGAGGGGCACGAGGCAGAGTTCACCCCCTTCCGCCTGCGCATGGGCGTGTACGGCCAGCGGCAGATGGACAACCAGATGATTCGTGTAAAGCTGCCGTACGGCGGCGTCAACGCCGAGCAGATGGAGGCGATGGCAGTCGTCGCGGAGGACTATTCCGGCTACCGTCGCGGGCACATCACCACGCGCGAGAATTTCCAGTTCCACTTCGTGAACCTCGACAAGACAACAGAGGTGCTAAAGCTCCTCGCCGACGTCGGCCTCACGACGCGAGAGGCCTGCGGCCACACTGTTCGCAACGTGACAGGATGCCCCTACGCTGGGGTATCGGGTGACGGCCACGAGCTCTTCTACGTCACGCCTTACCTGGCGGCCTATGCGCGCAACATGCTCCGCAACCCGATCTGCCAGAACCTGCCGCGCAAATGGAAGACCGCCTTCTCTTGTGGGCCGACCGACTGCGCGGGCACGCCGTTTCACGACATGGGCTTCATCGCCAGGGTCAAGAAGGAGAACGGCAGGGAGATACGTGGCTTCGAGGTCGTCGTCGGCGGCGGCCTCTCGACGATGCCCCGTCTGGCGGACACAGTCTGGGAGTTCGCGGGGGCGGACAACGGTGAATACATCCGCGTGGCGGAAGCCTGCCTCAAGGTGTTCGACAAAGAGGGCGGCCTCCAGAACTTCCTGCGCAAGAACATGAACAAGGCGCGCGTGAAGTTCCTTCTGCACAAGATCGGCGTCGAGGAGTTCAGGAAGCAAGTGGAAGAAGAGCTGGCGCAGCCGTGGGGCTGGGAGCCGCTCGACATGCCCGCCCTGATGCAGTTGGCAACCGAAGGCCCCACGCCCGGCGTCGCGCCAGACGGGGTTCAGCCCGGCGAAGGATTTGACCGCTGGGTTCAGACGAACGTATTGAAGCAGCGGCAGCCGGGGTTCGTCGCAGTCACGGTCACCGTACCGCTGGGCAACATCTCGCCGGAGCAGTTCCGGAGCCTCGCCGATATCATGCGCAAGTTCAGCGGCGGCAACGCCCGCACCCAGCAGAACCAGAACCTGGTGCTGCGCTGGGTACACGAGGAGTCGCTTCCGGCTCTGCACGCCGAGCTCAAAGCGATCGGCTTCGGCGAATCGGAAGCCGGCCTGATCGCAGACACGGTGGCCTGTCCGGGGACGGACTCCTGCAAGATGGGGATCACTTCCTCGCAAGGCGTGGGAAGGGCGATCACGGAAGCAGTCAAGGACTGGGGAATCGACGACCCGCTGGTGCAGCAGATCCACATTAAGTCCAGCGGCTGCCCCAACGGGTGCGGCCAGCACCACCTAGCGGCGATCGGCCTCCAGGGATCGTCCTTCAAGGCGAACGGCGCAGAGATACCGTGCGCGGACATCTTCCTGGGCGGCGGTGGCTACGTCGGCGGTGCCAAGTACGGTGTACGCGTCGCCCGCGTCCCCGCGAAACGAGCGCCGGAGGCGATCCGCAAGATCATCCAGCACTACCAGGACAACCGGAAGGAAGGCGAGGAGTTCGTCGCCTTCGTCGACCGCATTGGCCCCAAGACATTCGACCCGCTCCTTGATGAATTCAAGGAAGTCGGTCCGGTCCACCAGGACATCCACACCTACATGGACTGGGGCAAGGACGAGCTGTTCCAGGTCATCCGCGGCGAAGGTGAGTGCTCGGTATAGGAGCCAGGAGCAAGAAACAAGGAGCCAGAAGAGGCAAGGAGGATTCCAAGTTGGTTAGAGAAGCAACGAAGACGTACACAGAGGCGGACGCCGATAGGCTGAACGCCGAGCTCGGACTCAAGCCGGCTGAAGAGATCGTGCGCTGGGCAGGGGAGACGTTTGGTCCGGCAATCAAGCTGGCGAGCAGCTTTGGGGCCGAGGATGTGGTCGTGATCGACATGGTGGCCAAGTTGGCGCCGCAGATCCGCGTCTTCACGCTGGATACGGGCCGGCTGAACGACGAGACCTACGAGGTAATGGACGGCGTGCGTTTCAAATACACGGACATACCTATCCAGGTGATGTTTCCGCAGCGAGAAGCGGTTGAGAACCTTGTCCGCGAGAAGGGTTTCTTCTCCTTCCGTGAGAGCGTCGACAACCGGCGCGAGTGCTGCGGCGTCCGCAAGGTCGAGCCGCTGAAGCGGGCGCTTTCGGACGCCACCGCCTGGATGACCGGCTTGCGCAAGGACCAATCGGTGACACGGACGGACACGCCGGCGATCGAATGGGACGAGGGCAACTCGATGATCAAGGTCAACCCGCTCATCGAGTGGACGAACGACGACGTGTGGGCTTACATCAAGAAGCACGAGGTGCCGTACAATCGCCTCCACGATCAGGGCTTCCCCAGCATCGGCTGCGCGCCCTGCACGCGCGCGATCAAGCCCGGCGAGGACATCCGCGCGGGCCGCTGGTGGTGGGAGAACCCCGAGTACAAGGAGTGCGGGCTGCACCACTAGTAGCCAGGATCCAGGATCGTAGGGTAGGGACGCCCCAACGACGGGGCGTCCCTCGTACAGAAGGACCGACCACTGAACGAATCCACCACCAATCACACGTACGAGGCGCACGGCGGACCGCTCGTCGATTTGCTCGTGACCGGGCAGGAAGCCCCGGGCGTCCGACAACGCATAGCGTCGCTCCCCCTCGTCCGTCTATCCGCGCGATCGCTCTCCGATCTCGAGCTGCTCGCCGTTGGTGGGTACAGCCCGCTGATGGGCTTCATGACAGGGGCAGACTACCTCGGGGTCGTCAACGATATGCACTTGGCCTCCGGCGTGCCCTGGCCGATGCCGATAACTCTTGCAGTCTCTGCTGAAGAGGCCAGAGCGATCGATGAAGGCTCCGAGATCGCGCTCGGCGACGAATCCGGGCGCGCGCTCGGCCTGATGCGAGTCGCTGAGAAGTTCCCCTACGACAAGCAGCTCGAGGCGCGGCAAGTCTACCGCACCGAGGACGAGGGTCATCCAGGCGTCGTCGCTCTCTACGCGCAGGGCGACATTCTGCTCGGCGGTCTGGTGCGGGTGCTCGAAATCCCCGGCCACGACGACTTTCGGCCGTACCGCCTAACTCCCGGACAGACGCGCGCCGAGTTCGAGAGGCGCGGCTGGCGAACGGTCGTGGGCTTTCAGACACGGAACCCGGTCCACCGGGCGCACGAGTACATCCAGAAATGCGCTCTTGAAATTGTGGACGGCCTGCTCCTGCATCCGTTGGTGGGTGAGACGAAATCGGACGATATCCCGGCGGACGTGCGCATGCAGTGCTACGAGGCGCTCATCGAGAACTACTATCCGCTGGACCGCGTGCTGCTGACGGTGAACCCGGCCGCCATGCGCTACGCCGGGCCCCGCGAGGCGGTATTTCACGCACTCGTGCGGAAGAATTATGGCTGCACGCACTTCATCGTGGGCCGCGACCACGCCGGCGTCGGGTCGTACTACGGGACGTTCGACGCTCAGCGTATCTTCGACGAATTCGCTCCGGGCGAGCTGGGCATAACGCCGCTGATGTTTGACAACACATTCTTCTGCCGCAAATGCGACGAGATGGCGAGCGTCAAGACCTGCCCCCACGACGGGGACTCGCGCGTGACGCTCTCCGGAACTCAGGTGCGGGAGATGCTCAAGGGCGGCGTGGCCCCGCCCGTCGAGTTTTCGCGGCCCGAGGTGGCGCGCATCCTGATCGAAGCGATGCAGGAGAGAGTAACGCCGCACCATGCGATCTAAGCCGTCGGATAGCGCCGGCCAGGCCGTTCTAGGGGATGGCGTGGCCGGCGTGGCGCTCCCGAAACGTGCGGACCCTGAATCTCACGTTGCGCGGTCGGCAGGCTGGCGTACAGCGCTGTCAGCAGGACGGACGGCTGCGTACAGTCTCACCGGCCTGTTCTTGTTTATCCTTGCTCTTCAGCTTCTGAAGAGCGGTGCCGGCGGGCTGAAGCCTATTCTGAATGCGGTTTCGGCTAACGGCGTGGTCAACATGCTCGGCTTCGGCTGGATCGGTGCGTACGGGGTGATGAGCGGCTCTCCCGTTGCCGCGATTTCGCTGAGCCTGTTCTCAGGAGGCACGATCTCCGATATCGAGTCGTTTGCGATGATCAACGGATCCCGGTTGGGAGCGTCGTTTATTGTGCTATTCGTTGGGTTCCTGCAGTACGTACTGCATCGTCGCACTGCGGACGGGCTGTTCATCGGCGCAGTTGCTTTGCTCACCGCCTTCACGCTTTGGCTGCCGGTACTGCCCATCGGGATCGTGGTGCTGGAGTCCGGCTGGTTCGATGACGTAAGCGTCGGGGCGCCGGGCCAGCTCACGTCGTTCATTGATGTCGTCTACGACCCGATCGTCGAGGAGGCCTCGGCCCTGTTCCCAACATTAATAATCTTCGGACTCGGCATCGCCGTCCTGCTGACAGCCTTTACGATATTCGACCGCGCGCTTCCGAACCTGGAGCAGCCGAGCCTGCGCGTGGAGCGGATCAAGGAGTGGTTGCATCACCCGCTGGCAATGTTTGCCCTTGGGCTGGCTATCACCGCGATGACCCTCTCGGTCTCGATATCGCTCACCCTGCTCATCCCGCTATCACTCAAGGGTTACGTGCGTCGCGACAACATCATCCCGTATGTCATGGGCGCGAACATCTCGACCTGGGTGGATACCCTCGTGGCGGCGTTGCTGCTTGAAAATCCACGGGCGTTTACTATCGTGTTCACAGAGATGGCGGTGGGTAGCTGTGTGTCGCTGTTTGTTCTTCTTGTCGTATACAAGCCTTATTCCGCGATCATCCTGAGTGTCGCTCGGCAGGTGACGCACACCCGCCGAGGCTTCGCGCTCTTCCTGGGCGCCATATTGCTTGTGCCGCTGGCACTGTTCCTGGTCTGATGGACATACCCCCTACCCGTATGTTAGATTGTTGATGGACTTACTCTACTTTATGAGGACGGCCCCGCTAGAATGAAGATCTCGACGAAAGGTGAATACGGCCTCCGAGCGCTCATCGAGTTGACGCATCACTTCGGTGAGCCGCGGCCAATCCAGAGCAGCGAAATCGCGTTTCGGCAGAAGATTCCTGAATCGTATCTCGAGCAGCTGTTGACGACGTTGCGCCGCGCTGGTTTCATACGCAGCGTCCGTGGCCCGCAGGGCGGTCACGCCCTCATTCGAGAGCCGTCGGCAGTGCGTGTCAGCGAGGTGATCGAGGCGCTCGAAGGCTCTATTATGCCCGTCGATTGCCTCGACGAAGGCAGCGCCTGCTCGCGGAACGGTGGCTGCGCGCAACGGGACATGTGGGCAGACGTGAGAGACGCTATCCTTGGCGTGCTTGAAAAGACCACGATCGCTGATCTGGCTGAACGGGACCGCGCTCTCCAACCGACCGGCACACGGTACGCAATCTAGGGGACAACATGGGCACAAACAAGAAGATCGCAGACACCGTTCTCGACCTCATCGGTGACACGCCGATGGTGCGGTTGAACCGAGTGGTGCCCTCGGGCGCGGCGGAGATCCTAGGGAAGATGGAATCGCTAAACCCGGCGGGCAGCGTGAAAGACCGCATCGCACTGAACATGGTCGAGGCGGCCGAGCGCGACGGCCGACTGAAGCCGGGCGACACGATTATCGAGCCGACGAGCGGTAACACCGGCATCGGCCTGGCTATGGTAGCGGCCGTGAAGGGTTACCGCCTCGTTGTGACGATGCCCGAGGATATGAGCCTGGCGCGCCGAGATTTGCTTGCTAGGTACGGCGCAGAGGTAATGCTGACGCCGGCCATCGAGGGCATGACCGGCGCCGTCTATGCCGCCCAGGAGCTGGTGGCGCGAAACAACGGGTACTTCATGCCGCAGCAGTTCGAGAACCCGGACAATCCGGAGACCCACCGCCATACGACCGCCCTTGAGATACTTGAAGCCACAGACGGGCGAATCGATGCCTTTGTAGCCGCCATCGGTACCGGCGGCACGATCACGGGAGTGGGTGAGGTGCTGAAGGAGAAGGTGCCAGGCGTGCAGGTGATCGCGCTAGAGCCCGCACGTTCGCCGGTGCTGCAAGGAGGGCGCGCGGCGATCACGGCGATCCAGGGCATTGGCGCCGGCTTTGCGCCGGGCATCCTGAACAAGGAAGTGTACGACCAGGTGATCTCGATCGGCGACGAGGAGGCGATCCAGATGTCCCGGCGCCTGTGCAGGGAAGAAGGGTTACTCGTCGGCATCTCTGCGGGCGCTAATGTTGTCGGGGCGATTAAGGTGGCAACCCGCCTGGGTGAGGGCAAGCGGGTCGTTACGGTCCTTTGCGATACGGGCGAGCGATATCTGACGATGGAGGCATGAGAATGTTAGCCGGGGAGAGAAATCTAATGGCGGTGACGGTGTATATACCGACCCCTTTTCGCCGCTTCGCGGGCAACCAAACCTACGTCAAAGCCGAAGGAAACACCGTCGGCGACGTGCTGGACTCGCTTGGCAGCGCGTACCCTGCGCTGCGCCAAATGATCTACGACGACACTGACGAGATCCCCGGCCACATCAACGTGTATATCAACAGCCAGGAGATCCATTCCCTCCAGGGCAAAGCAACACTCGTCAATGACGGCGATGAGATGGCGGTGATCCCCGCGATCGCCGGCGGGCAGGTCCTGACGCCGGAGCAGGTAAACCGCTACTCGCGCCACATCATCATGCCCCAAGTCGGGCCCGCGGGTCAGCGGAAACTGATGGAGGGGAAGGTCCTGATCGTCGGCGCCGGCGGCCTTGGCGGCCCGGCGGCGCTCTACCTGGCCCTCGCCGGAGTAGGGACGATCGGCATCGTCGACTTCGATATCGTCGATCTCTCGAACCTCCAGCGGCAGGTGCTGCATCAGAACGACGATGTAGGGCGTAAGAAGACAGAGTCGGCGAAAGAGACGCTCCTCTCCTACAACCCGGACGTCAACGTGATCATCCATAACACACCGATCACTTCAGACAACGCGATGGAGATCCTGCCGCAATACGACATGGTTGTGAACGGGGCCGACAACTTCACGACGCGCTACCTCGTGAACGACGCATGCTACTTCGCGGGCAAGACGCTCGTGGACGGCAGCATTCTGCTGTTCGACGGTCAGGCGACGGTCTTCGTACCCGGGAACGGCTGCTATCGCTGCCTCTTCCCGGCGCCGCCACCGCCCGGCCTCGTGCCGAACTGCGCGGAGGCGGGCGTGCTTGGGGCTTTGACGGGAGTCATGGGCTCGATCCAGGCGATCGAGGTGATCAAGCAGGTGCTTGGCATCGGCGAGTCGCTCGTCAGCCGGCTGCTGCTGTTCGATGCGCTCTCGATGGACTTCCGCATCGTGAAGTTGCGGAGGGATCCGAAGTGTCCGCTCTGCGGCGACGACGCCACGATAACGGAGCTGATCGACTACGAAGGTTTTTGCGGTGCGCCGTTTCCCGGCGGACATGACGGCGCTGAGGGAGGGACCGATGGCAATTGAGGTCAAGGTCACCGCCAACTTCGCAAAACTGATCGGTGGCGAGCGGTCAGCGAAGGCGCAAGGCAGCACGATAGGCGAGGTGTTGGACGACCTGGAGCAGCGCCACCCGGGCTTCAAGCAGAACGTCGTCGCTGACGGCCGCATCCATCGCTTCGTCAACGTCTACCTGAACGACGAGGACGTCCGCTTTCTCCAGCAGCTCGACACGCCGCTCAGTGAAGGCGACGTGGTTTCCGTTCTCCCCGCCCTCGCCGGTGGATAATCCTCTTCGGAATGCCGTTCGCATCAATCCTTGACGCCATCGGCAACACGCCGCTGGTGCGGCTCTCGCGTTTCAGCCCCAGGCCAGGCGTCGAAATCTACGCCAAGCTCGAGGGGCAGAACCCCACTGGCAGCCTGAAGGACCGGATCGCCCTTTACATGATCCGAGCGGCGGAGGAAAGCGGCGAGCTTACGCCCGAAAAGACGATCCTCGAGCCCACGAGCGGCAATACCGGCATCAGCCTGGCAATGGTGGCGCGCGCGAAAGGCTATCGGCTGATCTGCGTCCTGCCCGACATCGTCACGCCGGAACGCGAGCAACTGCTGCGCGCTTTCGGCGCCCAAGTTATGTATGCGCAGGGAGCGCGCAGCACCAATGACGCCATCTTCATGGCCCAGCGCATGGTCCAGGAAGAGCCGGAACGCTACTACATGCCGTACCAGTACGGCAACGAGAACAACCCTCGCGCTCACTGCGAGACGACCGGTCCCGAGATTCTGCGCGAACTGCCGCAGGTCGACGTCTTTGTCGCCGGCCTCGGCACCGGGGGTTCGCTCACCGGAGCCGGGCGTTGCCTGAAGGAGAAGAACCCCGATGCGAAGGTGATCGCGGCCGTCCCGCACCCAGGCGACCTCGTTCAGGGACTGCGCGACTTGGGGGAAGGGTTCATCCCGCCTGTCCTCGACGAATCGGTGCTCGACGGCAGGATAGTCGTCGATTCGCTCTCGTCGTTCGCGATGGTGAAGGAGCTGATGGAGAAGGAGGCGATCTTCGCCGGCATCTCCTCCGGCGCCGTCCTCAAGGTCGCAATGCGCGTGGCGGAGCGGCTGGAGCGGGGCAACGTCGTGGCGCTCCTCGCCGACGGCGGCTGGAAGTACCTCTCGACGAGCCTTTGGACGAAGGACTACGGAGAGATCAAGGAAGAAGAGGTGCAGGGGACGGTGTGGTGGTGAAGAGGCGCGACGCCCTTGAGACAGCCGCCTTTCTGGGCGTTGCTGCTGGATGCATCTTGCTTTCTCGCCTTGGCGTTGACATGACCTTCGACCCACCTGCTTGGGCCACCATCGTTATTCTCGTCGTGCTCGTTCTAGCTGCGATAGGTTTTGCTTGGCGTTCTGGCCTCCTACACCGGCCGAGTCAAGGATGGCGCGAGATGCGATCGAGCCGAACGCGACCGAAAGCCTGTGAACACTGCGGTTCGCCGACTCAGCAGACGCATTACTTTGACGGGAGTTGGCGTGGAAGGCACCAGGGCGAGAGGCTTTATCCTTGTATTGACTGTCTCCGCCCGACTCTGCTGGATCGGCTTACGGCGGTGCGGAATCGATGTGTGCTTGCAGAACCGGTCGCCGAACCAAAGACACTGGGGTCTCCTAGCAATGCGTACTATGCGTACACAAGCAGCGATGAAGACATCGATCTGGCTTCGGGAGCGAGCGATCGAGAGGACAGAGACGAGGCTAAACTAACACTGGAAAAACTCCTTGATCACGCCAGCGGCGTGTGTAGCAATTGTGGGGCCAAAAACGCCAACCTGTTCTGGGTCCCGGCAGATCGCTTTAAAGGAAAATGGACTGATTTCGACCTCAGCAGCATCGCAAGAACGGATGAACCAGGGCTGCCCGTCTGCGCGGCTTGTGCCACCGAGGAAGTAACCGACGCCATTCAAGTAGAGCAATTACGGCTTGACGAGCTTTGGGCTCCAGTCGACGGTACTGTACTCATGTTCTCAGGCGAGGCCTGATGAGCCTCACCCTCCCCCACTCCTTCATCCACGAAATCATCGCCCACGCGCAGGAAGACGCCCCCAACGAATGCTGCGGCATCATCGCCGGCGAAGACGGGCGCGCGGTGAAGTTGTTCCGCGCGAAGAACGCGGAGGCAAGCCCATACCGTTACAGCGTTGAGCCGAAGGACCTCTTCCGCATCTACCGCGAGTGCGACGAGAACGGCTGGAGCTTCCTCGCGATCTACCACTCGCACACGGCGAGCGAGGCATACCCGTCGCCGACCGACGTGCGGCTGGCGTTCTGGCCGGAGGCTTACTACGTGCTCGTGTCGCTGAAGGACGCAAAGAAACCGGTTGTGCGGGCGTTCCGCATCCAGGACGGCGCGGTCAGCGAAGACGAGATAGAGCCTGCGAGCGGGTAATGGCTGTCGCGACTACTCGGTGGGTATCCCGAGGTCGCTGGCGCTGGTGCTCGACAAGTCCTCGACTACGTCCTCGCTCCACTCGTAGACGAAGGTACCGGGCGCGAACTGATTGCTGGGGCTCGTCAGCAGCGGCAACAGCACCAACCAGACCGCGAAACCGGCGAGCACGGCCAGCATCACCCGCATGGGGTCTATTTGAGCGTAGGCTGAGCGGATGGCAAAGTTCGAGTAGAAGAACATCGCCGCTATGGCCAGCACGCCGAAGGCGAATCCGATGCCCGGAATGAAGACGAGGACGGAGATCGCGAACGGAAGGTGCGCGATGGTTACCACTCTAAGGAGTCCGTCCCACGTAATCTCCTCTGCGAAAGCCGTGGAGAGAACCGCGTACATCAGGAGCACGCCGGCAATCCAGAGGATGGCGAGAAAGATACTACCCAGGATAAAGGCTTCTACGAAGAAATCGCCGGTATCGTCGAGGATGACCGAAGACCAGAGGAACGCGCCGAGGCCTCCGACGAAGGCGGCGATGACTGCGCCGCCGGCCGCGAACGGCGTAAACGTGGCATCGTCCCGAGCTTCCTCGTAAGCTGCCGGTTCGAGAAGTAGCGCTCGCCTGATGCGCGCGATGACCAGATCAAAGGTCATGATTCCTCCTAGTTGTCCTCGTTTCAGTCTGTTCCTCGCTTGTGGGCGTGTCAAGGGTTATCTGTAAAGTGCATAAGCCAATGTGCAATCACCCTGTCCTTTATCCCGCATGCCCGCGCTGCTAGAGTCTATGGCGAAGGAGGAGAGGCCATGGACACGATTCAGGAGGCGCGTCAGCTTGCCGATCTCGCGGGAATCTCTCTACCATCCGAACGCGGACCGGCACTCGCCGGCGGGTACGAGGGTGTGCGGCGGATCGCCGAAGTGCTGTCGCGTCGGGACTACGGCGAGGCCGGTCCAGCCTTTCATTTCCGTCCACCTGCGCCGAGGAGCACATGAGCGCC
>Ga0209641_10001332_pt1 | contig 22157 bp, 24 predicted proteins | sample RifCSP16_1_FD_184022 | JGI IMG/M metagenome (GOLD analysis project Ga0209641, IMG submission 184022) | Soil microbial communities from Rifle, Colorado - Rifle CSP2_sed 16_1 (SPAdes) (version 2) | ecosystem: Environmental > Terrestrial > Deep subsurface > Rock core/Sediment | place: Rifle... | reverse complement strand
AGGAAGTTCTTGATTTGTTAAGATCAAAGGCAGTAAAAATACTCCGCAATGATACAAACGGCATCATTGAAATTAAGAGTGATGGGAGAACTTTTGGGGCTAAATCCGCCAGATAAAGATCCACAATGCTTCCTTATTATATAGTAGTATATAGTTTTACCTATTAAATCTATTCTAAAATTCTTACTCTAATTCAAATTCGTTTGAGATATAAATAGATTGCGTCTAGTATTTCAGCACTATGACTGCAGAAGCAGTGCCTTGGGATCGCGGCGGGGAAGAATCTGGAGGGAATCCGTTTACAGACACAATCCGAGCCGTTATGAGGCCGTTTCCAAGAGAAAGAACGGGCCCCAAAGAGCTTGAGATTATAGCTAGATATCTCGGAATAGCTCTTGCCCACGAAGTTGCTTATGGTCGCATGGATGAAGATCAAGTCCAACAAAAGTTTGACGAGTTTAAATCGAGTGGCATACCGGTTGATAAGACAAAAGGTTCATATGAGTATTATAGATCCATGGGTATTACGGTAGACTGGTTTAATATTGATTTTCAGATGAAAACACTCGAGCGATATTTACCAGAACTTCTCGGAAAACCCAAAATTGAAGATAACCTCACCCCATAGTTTGTCAATTTAGATTCGGTTTTGTATAATTCCGCTATGGAAATGCCTCGTTTTTCAGAAACAAGATCAGATGCTGAGATGACCCCTAGGTTATCGAATATAAGAATCGTTCAGCTTACACCAGAAGATTGGGAGATCTTACGTAAATTGAAACTCACATCGCTCCAGCAGGATCCGATTGCCTTCTTAGATTATCAAGATGGCATGGATACGTACTTGAAAAGAACCGAATATGAGTGGAGAAAAAAACTAGATGAACAAACGTCATCTACTGTTTATGTTTTTGCAGAAGAAAATGGTGAATTCATAGGAATGGTAAACGCCCGTATTGATGAAAAGAAGCAAGAAGCATTAATACAGCATCTGTACGTAGATCCGGATCACCGTGGACAGATGGTAGGAAAGCGGCTTTTGGAAACTCTGCTTCAAAAGCTGAAAGGTCGGGGAATCGGTAAAGCGAAACTTGCTGTTTTGGAAACGCAGAAACCGGCCATCAGACTCTATGAAAGTTTGGGGTTTGAAAAAATGAGTGAATTTTTAGACCTGAGAGGCGATAGGCTTTACAAATCATTCAGGATGGAATTGGTCTTGTAATGTCCTCAGATCGCCCCTCTCATAATCTGATATACTTTTCTGTATGACTGAGCGTGAATATAGAATGCCGTCTTCGGGTGAAGTCCGCCCGACAAATTTAATAAGAGTTATTCCTCATCCTCTGACGGTTTATATTGCAGACAAATTCCTCGGCGAGGGCTTGACGGAAGAGGGGCACAAAAAGCTTAAAAATCTGGTTAAAAAAATGCTCGAGAGAGAAAAAGTTCAGGCAAGCCGTGAAGTCCCCCAAATTTATCAAGACTGCGGATTTGAATTTAAAATCGAAGGCGCAGAAAATATTCCAAAAAGTGGTTCCACACTCTTCATAGGGAACCACACCAGAAGCGGACCTCTTGCCGGCATGGCACAGTATTTCGAAACAACTCAAATTGTTCATGATGAGAGAACCCAAGTTTACGATGAGCACTTAAGGGAGCCGGTTGCGATTGCGCAAAGGGGGTTGACTAAGATCCGAAGGCTTCCCGGCGGCAGGAAACTTGTATTCACTGTTCCTTTTACGCCACAGTTTTACGATATGGCCGCTGAAGCTTTGAACTGGGTTACGGTTGATATAGCCAGGTTTGATTCAAGCGGACAAATTGTAAATTGGCAAAGATTACCAAGAAGGGTGACGGAGGATCTAATCGCCGGAGGAGCGGTGCTTTGGTTTCCGCAAGGCAAGCATGAAGAACCTAGCAATTTGGCGATGCCTGAAAAAAGCGAAGGGTTATTGACAAAATTAAAGGACAAAGACGTAAAGCTTGTGGCAATGAGGTTTGTACCTGCGGACAAATTACCGTCAATGTCTATATTTTTTTCGGATGCCGTGCATATTCAGGCCATCCCCCAGCCGGAAGGGCGGGTGGATATGGCCGCTTTTGTGGCCAGATATCTTGAGCCTCTCGGGCCCAAAAGCTAAACGATAATCCCAAATCGCTTGTACCCAAACCCACCCCATAGTTTGCTAATTTAATTAAATTAGAGTAAAATTTCTCGAATTATCTAAACTATATGACTAAAGAATTCGGCTGGAGAGACGAACATACCGCCCACGCTGAAATGTTCCGTTTTAGTGAAAGGGTTGTGAATGAGTATGGGCCCGGCGTCGATTTTGAACATGCCAAAGACGATGCGTTAACTTATGCAAGTCTTTTACTTGAGCATTTTTGGGATAATCGAAAGCCGAAAGAGCTGGCAGAAGAGATAGAGTTTAGAAAAAAACAAATTTTGAGATGGACTAACGTATTAGACCAAGCCGCAAGGGACAATTTAGAACCGTTGAAAGAAGAAATTGAAGTCGACGCTCATATTCTTATCGTCTATGGTGCATCAAGCGAAGAGCTCGGCAAAGCATTATTAAACCTTGCCAATTCCATCAATTCCTGAGACTGTACAGCAGGCGTTTTCCACTGTAGACTAGTAAGCATAATGTCAAGGGACGAGATTAGAAAAGACATACTTAGAACATTTGACAAATTACATTTGACAATTGACAAATTAGATATAGAGGTAACCAGGACATCTAGTCCGAAATTCGGGGATTTTACTTCCAGTGTTGCACTTAAGGTTAGCCGTGATATTAAGCAATCACCGATGGAGTTTGCTAAGGTTTTGGCCCAGAGTTTACAAAACCAGCCTTACATTAAAAAACTAGAGGTAAAAGAGCCGGGATTTGTCAATTTCTTCATCAAAGACGAAATTTGGCAAAAGGAGGTTGAATTTGTACTCAAAACAAATAAAGGCTATGGGTCAAACAGCCTCGGTAAAGGCAAGAAAGCCAGAGTCGAATTTGTCAGCGCCAACCCCACAGGCCCTTTGCATTTCGGAAACGCCCGCGGCGGGCCGATTGGTGATGTTTTAGCCTCGGTTTTGGCGTTTTGCGGCTACAAGGTCGTACGGGAATATCTTCATAACAATGTCGGGGTTCAGGTTGGAAAACTGGGTGAATCTATTGCCAATGTCGCATTCGGAAAAAAGCTTGAGGATCAGGAATACAAAGGGGAATACATAAAAGATTTGGCAAAGCAGGTCGTAAACTCCAAACTCAAAACTCCAAACTCAAAACTCAATGAAGAAGAAACAGGACAGAATGCAGTCGCAATTCTGCTTGATGAGATCTTGAAAGACTGCGAGGCGATGGGCATTAAATTTGATGAGGTCTATCCCGAAGGTGATTTTGTAAAATGCGGCCAGACTCAAAAAGTTTTGGCCGAGCTTGAGAAAAAGGGCGTCTTGAAGAAAAAAGACGGGGCATTGTGGTTCGCGCCGTCAGATGAATTTTTAAAAGACCGGGAAACTGTTGTCAAGAAATCCGACGGCACCTATACCTATTTTGCCAATGATATTGCCTATCACAATCTAAAATTTGCCCAAAATCCGGTTTTGGCCATCGACATACTCGGTGCCAACCATCACGGGCACGTTCCGCGCCTTCAGGCGGTTGTCAAAGCATTAGGCTACGACGTTTCCAAGTTTCATGTGATTTTGTATCAGTGGGTACGTTTCAAGCGGCATGGCGAGCTAGTTGCAATGTCCAAAAGATCTGGGATGTTTGTGACGGCAAGGGAAGTTTTGGATGAGATTGGGCGCGACGCCCTGCGCTTTTTTATCCTGATGCATGATGCCAACTCTCCAATTGATTTCGATTTGGATCTGGCGCGCGAAAAATCCAAAAAGAACCCGGTTTATTACGTGCAGTATGCGCACGCCAGAATTGCCTCAATTCTTGCAATAGCTCGGGGTCCTGCCGCGCTTCACCCCCAGCCGACGTCCTCGCCAGCTCTTGATGCTCTTTTATCTGAAAAATCATTGTCAGCGTTTGCAAAAGAGGAGCTGACTGCGGGTGCTCGCAGGGGGGTTCCCTCGCGCGTCACCCCTCGCTATCGGCTATTAAATACCAGTTATGAACTTGATCTTATCAAGCAAATCTCAAGACTGCCGGAGCTTGTTGAGGATATCGCTTCCAATTTTGCGGTGCACAGACTGACGGGGTATGCTATCGATCTTGCCGATTCTTTCCATAAATTTTACGAAAACTGTAGGGTTGTTGGGGAAAAAGAAGATTTAGAAAAAGCGCGAATCGGATTAATCACAGCCACAAAAATTGCCCTTGCCAATACTCTTTTACTTCTCGGCGTTTCTGCTCCGGAGAAAATGTAAAAATGGGATCAGTTCAATACTATATTTCTCCGTCGGGCTAAAATCCAATTAACGATTTTCTTGATTCGTTGAAGCAAAACCAACAGGCTAAATTGTTGCGAATTTTTAATTATATTGAATTGTACGGTTTGCAAAGTATTCTCCCTCATGTTAAAAAGCTTACAGGCACACCTCTTTGGGAGATTAGAATTTTAGGTCGAGATAACATTCGAGTCTTTTACATTATTTTTGCTAAAGACGAAGTATTAGCTTTGCATGGTTTTGTTAAAAAATCCCAAAAAGCGCCAAAGGGAGAAATTGCAATCGCTATTTCTAGGTATGAGGAGTGGACAAAGCGCATGGACGTTTGATATCATATATAGTATCATGAAGAGAATGAAAAAGAGGCCTGTTTATACTTTTAGAGAAGATCTTGAAAAAAGGCTCAAAGATCCCGAGTTTAAAAAGGCTTGGGAGGAATCTGAGGCAGATTATTTGCTGGCCTGTCAGGTTATCGAAGCAAGGCTCAGGAAAAACCTTTCTCAAAGAGATTTGGCAAAAAAATTGGGCACTTCGCAGGCGGCAATTTCCAGAATTGAAGCAATGAACGCGAATCCTTCGCTTGGTTTTCTTAAAAGGCTTTCTGCCGCCTTGGGTGTTAAGCTTTCGATTTCTTTTTCCTAACCTGTTGCTTTGGCTCCGGAGAAAATGTAGTCACAGAGCTTATAAAAGCCCGAGTTCTCTCAGGCGCTTGGTAAGATAGGTTTTTAGTTGTTCTTTTTGGTTAAGCCGATATAGGAACAATGGATAGTCTCTGTGCCCTCGGTTATTACTATATGTATAGATTAGAATCGGACAATCATCTTCGAACAAATAGGCGAGTCTTATTCCACTTTTTCTTCTATCACGTATCTGATTTACAAGATTCGAAACATTACCAAAATCGTGACGTTCTTTGAGTTGAGAGATCTTAGGTATTGTTTCTGGAGGTTTCCCCAAGACAGTGACAGGAGTTGTTCTTAGAAGACTAGCCTTTGATAGCTTCTTTTCGCGCGGAATTTCTATTCCCCAGTTTCTGAGCGTGCGAAGAGCTCTGCTTACTTTCTGGGTCCCTAATTGTTTTCTGACTTCCCGCAAGGATTGGCCTTCGAGTATCAGCATGGAGACTCGAAAAGGTGTGCCGTTGTGGCTTTTAAAATCCTTTTTCTGATGGCAAGGCTAAGCGGTTTTCTATAATTAAAACTTTCCCGTGAAAAACGTTCTTGCATTTCCTGGCTTGAGTTTGTGTGGATTGCTATGACGACCTTTTTGACGATTTGGCGAACGTTTTCTCTGGTCATGTGGTAACTTCTGCCAATTTCATCAAGGATTTTATCTGTTTTCAGATATAGGCCGGCAATGGTAAAGTTTCTAGCCCAATTTTTTACTGTGTGCTTCCAGTCTCGCGGTGGCCAAGTAGTATGCAGATTGATTGAGGTGGGGGTAGCTTCGGTAAGAAAGTCAAGCATATTTTGAAAACTTCGGTCATCAACTGATTTTTACTGTTCTGGAGTTATTTGCGCTGGAATTTCCGGGCTAGCCATTGGGCGATTTTAACATAAAAGGCTCATAGTTTCCAAAAGACTTAATTTGCCATTGATGCGACGGTTGACGTATTCTTCTTTATATGAGAAAAACTCTGCTTCTAATAATTCTGGTAATTATTTCTATTTTTTTGGGATACTCTCTGGCCAAATCGTCGTTTAAAGTGCCGAATGTTGAGAAGGACGCAAATCAGGAAACCGAAAAGGTCAAAAGGCTGGTTCTAAAATTTGCCATAGTTTCCGACTCGGGCGGCGAAAACGATCTTTTGACAAAAGCCCTTCCACAAGCTCAGGGTAAAGGAATTAATTTTGTAATCGGACTTGGCGACTGGACCACGGTTGGAACGCTTGAGCAGCTTTCGGTAGCAAAACAAGTTTTTGATGATTCGAAACTGGAATATTATGTGACGGCCGGCGACCACGACCTATGGGCCAGCAGAAATCAGGACAATGATCCGCTTTCCAACTTTAACCAAACTTTTGGCAAGGCTTCGCATTTGCTAGAAAAAGATAGGATACAGATTGTTATATTAGATAATAGTGATATATATAAAGGCATACCATCAGAGAGCTGGGAATTATTATTTGAAAGCCTAAAAAAAGATGTCAAACTGCGTTTCGTGATGGCCCACAAAACGCCGTTTCACCCCGACAGCGCGCATATTATGGGTCAGGATGCCCAAAACGTTAAGGCGCAGGCCGAAAATCTTTTAGCGATTCTGGAAGAAGGACAAATTTCCGGATTTTTTTCCGGCGATATGCATTTTTTTGCCCAGTTCAAAACGCCCAAGCAAGCTGTTAAAATCACCACAATCGGGGCTGTCGCAAGCCAAAAGAACTTTCAGGGGCCAAGGTTTGGTATTGTGACGGTTTATGACGATTATTCATGGAAAGCGGAGGATGTAGAGATTCGCTAGCGCGAATCTTGAAATTTCTAATATCAGCAGGTCAACTTGAGACTTTGTTTCAATGTTGCTCCTCTGATATATCAGATTCGTCAAAGACGAAGGCTGATATTACTCTAATTTCTAATTGACCTAAATAATTTCCAATAATAAGCGATCATTTAGGGCTTGGTGCTTGGGTTTTGTTTAGAAATTAGGTAAATTAGATCAATTAGGTTAATTTTTAAATGCCAGATTCATTTCAAAAAATTACTTTAGAAAATGGCCTGAGGCTTATTCTTTCGCACCTGCCGGCGGTAAAATCGGTGACGGCAATTGTTTTGTGCGGAGCGGGAAGTCGGTACGAACTTGCAAAGACAAACGGCATTTCCCATTTTCTCGAGCATATGTTTTTTAAAGGGACCAAAAACAGACCCACCGCAACCGATATTTCGCATGCTTTGGACGAAATCGGTGCAGACTACAACGCTTTCACCGGCAAGGAAACCACAGGCTACCACATCAAATGTGCTTCCCAACACTTGTCGCTTTCTTTGGACATGCTTTCCGACATGCTTTGGAATTCCAAGTTTGACCCAACAGAGATCGAAAAGGAAAGGGGCGTAATTATTGAGGAAATTAATCTTTACGAAGATACCCCGATGCGTAGAGTTTCCGAAATTTACGAACAGCTTTTGTGGGGCGACCAGCCTCTAGGCTGGGATATTGGAGGCAGGAAAGAGGTAATTAAAAAAATCCAAAGGGCCGATTTTATCAAATATATCGAGGACCGCTATGCTCCAAACAACATGGTTGTTTCTGTTGCAGGTGATTTTGACAGGGAAAAGACGATTGAAACGGTCAAAAAGTTCTTTGGCCATACCCCCGAAAAGGCAGTCGGCGGATTTCTGCCTGTTTCCGAAAACCAGAAGAAGCCGGCTTTAAAAGTTACCTACAAAAAAACAGACCAGGCGCATCTGGTTTTGGGATTCCGCGCATTTAAAATCGGCCATCCCGAAAGATATAATGCCGCGGTTCTTGCGACTATTTTGGGCGGCGGCATGTCATCACGGCTTTTTGTCAATGTGCGCGAAAAACACGGTTTGGCCTATTACGTGCGGGCGGATGCCGAAAGCTATCTGGACACCGGCACATTATGCGCCGCGGCAGGCGTGGATCTTAAGCGGATTGACGATGCTATCAAAGTGATTTTGGCCCAGTTTGCAGAAATTTCAAAAAAACCGGTTTCTGAGAGGGAGCTCAAAAAGGCTAAAGAATACATCAAAGGCAGGGTTATTCTTTCGTGGGAAGATTCCCGAACCGTTGCCGTTTCTTACGGAACAGATGAAATTTTGGAAAATAAAATAAGGACAATTGACGAATATTTGAAAAGAATTGATGAGGTCAAGGCAGAGGATATCAAACGAGTCGCCCAGTTTTTATTCACCGTAAACAAGCTTAATCTGGCAGTCATCGGGCCGTTTAAGGATAGGGCACGGTTTGAAAAATTGTTGAAGCTCTGACTTTATACTTTATACTTTATACTTTATACTTTATACTAAAATCATGCAGCGTACTGTTGTTCTTCTGAAGCCGGATACTCTCCAGCGGGGGTTGGTCGGCGAAATAATCCACAGGTTTGAAAGAAAAGGCCTGAAGCTTGTTGCATTAAAAATGATGGCCGCATCAGATGCGCTTTTGGAAGAACACTACGCCCACCATAAAGACAAGCCTTTTTTTGCAGGACTCAAAAAGTTTATGTCATCTGCACCTTTAGTCTGCATGCTTTGGGAGGGAATAGACGCAGTTGCTGTTGCGCGCAAAATGGCAGGCGTAACCAACAGCCGTGATGCCGAACTTGGCTCGATCCGCGGTGACTTTTCGATGTCCACTTCCGCAAACGTCATCCATGTTTCCGATTCTGAAGCGTCTGCCAAAGAAGAAGAGGCAAGGTTTTTTGAAAAAGGCGAGGTTTTTGAATGGAAGTTGCAAATCGACCCTTATCTCTACGCCGAAGACGAGAAATAACTCCGCGACAACTCACAACTGACAATTGACAACTGACAATTGACAATTAACAATTGATTTGTGATTCACAAAAAGGTAATCCATCACTTTATTCCTCATCAGAAGGAAGACGGTCTGCACCATCGGGCCAAGGCGCTTAATTTATCGTATTTAGCTTCGTATCTTTTGATACTTGTTCTGTTTGGCGCCGGTCTCTATTTGATCAAGCTCAAGGCGCCGCAGATTCTCGGTCAGGTGATGTTTTCCGCGGATCAGATAATTGCGCTGACAAATGCAAAACGGGCGCAAAGCGGCCTTGGGGTATTATCTTCAAACGGCCAGCTTGCGCAGGCGGCTTCAGCTAAGGCGCAGGACATGTATGCTGCAGATTACTGGGCCCACAATTCGCCTTCGGGCAAAACCCCATGGAATTTTATTACGACCGCAGGCTACCGGTATTTATATGCCGGTGAAAATCTGGCGCGCGATTTTTCGGATGCTTCGAGTGTGGTTGATGCCTGGATGGCTTCGCCGTCGCACAGAAGCAATATGCTGGATACTAATTTCAAGGAAATCGGCGTTGCGGTTGCTTCAGGGGATTTAGAGGGCAGGGAAGTGATTTTGGTTGTTCAGATGTTCGGCACGCCCGTTTCGCAGATTCCGACCCAACAGCCTTTGGTACAGGCATCACCTGTGCCGAGTCCCCAACCGAGCCCGGCTCAGGTTGCGCAAGTTAAGGAAAAACCACCGTCTGCCCCGTCGCCGTCACCGAAGGTGAGTCCTTCGCCTACTCCAGTCTCTGTCGCAGTTGAATTGCCCAGCCTGGAAACTGCACAAAATACTCAGTCGACGGTTCTGGCCTCACGCCAGTTTTCACTTGTCAAAGGAGTCTCTTTTGGCTTGGTAGGATTTGTTTTTCTTCTTTTTGCACTTGAAATTATCTACACTTTAAGAAAAAACCATCTGCGTCTGAGATCAGGAGTTTTGGCCCATCTGGCAATTTTGGCATTTATACTTTTGGCAATTTGGTATGCTGTGGCAGGGGCGGTGTTGTGAGGATCGCAAATTGACTAACGACTAACGACTAACGCAAAATCGTTGCCAGGCTTTAGTCGTTTAGCGTTAGACGTTGAGCAGTTAAAAATGAAACACTTGGATATTTTAGCGCACATTTTTTTGATTCTTGGTCTTGGTGTAGGGGTAGTGGCAGTTTACAGGTTGAGATTTGATAGTACAGATCAGTTTTTGGTGATTTTGGTAATTACCTTTTTCTATCTTTTGTGGGGAACAACCTATCATCACATCAAAGGAGAAATAGAAAAAAAACTCTTCGTTGAATATTTGCTGATTGCCCTGATTGTTGTAATTTGCGCGTTTTTAGTTTTTGTAATTTAGGGACCAGTTACCACATAAAGTCCTGACACCGCAGAGGTATTCCAGGTGCATGCTGTTCCAGGAATGTTTCGCTGACTGAAATCTGTACCGCTGTATGCTTCTAATCGGGTCGTTAAGATATAATTTTTTCCATTTATTGAACACCAACCTCCCGAATAATAGGCATAGTCATAACAACCCGAAGTTGCTGGAATACAATCTGCAGTATCGGTTTGTCTTATTGGGTCCTGAGGTAACTGGGCAATATAATTTGTGTTTAAACCGGTTACCCAAGTACCGCCATTGTTAGCGTAAACCCACTCCATCTGTGGGTACTTCCCATTGGTCTGAAAATACAGTTCTAAAGCCTGCTGGATAGATGCAAGATCGGCTTTTCGCTTGCCATCCCGGCCCTTTTGCTGGGCTTTGGTATAAGAGACGGTGGCTGCGGCAATAAGAATTCCGATAATGGCAATCACAACCAAAAGCTCGATTAGCGTAAAACCTTTGGTTTTACGAACAACTGACAATTGACCCTTCGGTAAACTCAGGGTCATCCTGAGCTTGTCGAATGGATGACCACTGACAATTGACTTAATTTTGTCAAATGTTAAATGTTTCTTGTCATCTGTTCGCGACAGCGAGGGCATTAATTTAAGTATTAAGTATTTAGAATCAATGATCAAGAACCAGTTTAAGACAAAACGAGACAAAACGAGGTCCGTCCTCGTTTTGTCTAAGTCGGGGTGCTGGGAATTGAACCCAGTGTCTCTACGTCCCGAACGTAGCGTGTTACCGATACACTACACCCCGTCTGCGATATTATACAATCTGTCGTCTACGGGCTACTATCTATGATCTATAAACTATCAGCTCGTCAATTTGACATCATGCTCATTGGGTTTTAATCTTAAGATAGGCATGAAGAAGAAAAAGGCAAAAGAGGAGCAGATTCCAACCTTGTTTTCGGAATTTATTTCCACGCCTCCTGTTTCAATTGCCATGGTTGCGTTGGCGCTTTTGGCCCTAGTTCTTTCGCTGATGGAATTTTATCAGGCGATAAGTTATTAAGAAAAATGAATGATCTGAACCACCCGATCTATAAATTTTATAACGCGATTTTACAGGGGTCGATTCTGATTTTTTCGGCGGCTTTGGTGTATTTTGCCTTTGTCTATTATCCACAGGCAATTAGGCACTACGAAAGCGGCAATATACCCGCACAGAAGCCGTTTGTTGCACCGGTTTCGGCGGTTTTTCGAAAACTGCCTATAGAAACCGACACATACAGAATCACCTATGAGAAAGACACTGATTCTTATTACGTGTTTGTTGCCGGAGAAACGCTTGACCAGTATGTGGTAAACCAAAACGGCGCGCGGCTTGCTTTAATGTCGGCATTATCTTCGGAATCATTATGCTCTTACAACGTTGTATATGTTTCGTCCGGTAACATTCAGGTCCCCGAGCAATACAAAGCTTCCGACTGCCGCTAAGAAGTTTATAGATCACAGTTCACAGTTTGTAGTTTAGTTGATATAATTTGTGGTGTCTTTGCGCCCGTAGTTCAACCGGATAGGAATCAAAGATTCCTGCGATAGTTCCGCGCTAAAACGCGTAGTAACTATCTAAGAACAGTCATGCCGCCGTAGCTCAACAGGATAGAGCAGACCCGTCCTAAGGGTAAGGTTAGAGGTTCGAGTCCTCTCGGCGGTACAAAAGTTGGGGGCCTTGCCCTGAGCAAAGTCGAAGGGTTCGAGTCCCTCCTGGGGTACATCGTCAAGTATGAACTATGAATTACTCAGTTACTGCCGGAATCGACAAGAAAGTACTTATAATTCGCACAATCGGCAATTTTCTGGTTTTGGGGACTTTAGTTGCCGTCACCTTTACATTTTGGCCGGTAATTGGGGCTTACTCCAAAAACGTTATCGATAATCTCAAGGGTACCAAATACGAAGCCGCGCCTGCCGTTTCAACCAGCCAAAGTTTCGGATCGCTTTTGGGCGGTGAAAACACGGCCAAGGACAAAATCCTTATTCCTCCCGACCCCAATTTTTCAATAATTGTTGAAAAAATCGGCGCATCAGCGCCTGTAATTCCCAGTGTCAACGCCTCAGACAAAGCCACCTATGATCAGGCTCTAAAGCGGGGAGTAGCCCATGCCTTGGGTACCGCCTTTCCGGGCCAGCCAGGTGTTAGTTATTTATTTGCCCACTCTACAGACACGATTTTCAACGTGCCGCGCTTTAATGCAGTTTTTTATTTATTAAAAGATGTGGAAGTTGGCGATAGAGTAGTAGTTTTTTTTAACGGCCGAAGATTCGATTATCTCGTCACAGAAAGAAAGATCACTCCACCCGAAGACGTTTCCTACTTTACGATGAAGACGGAAGAGCAGATTTTGGTTCTTCAGACCTGCTATCCTCCGGGAACAACCTGGAAAAGACTCTTGGTTATTGCCAAACCAGCTGCTAGCGTTGCTGGCCAAGTAGGTAGTTTGTCGCGTTAAGAACTACGAACTATCGAAGACCTATTTCGTAAAGGTTTGCCGGCGTGCCTTCGCCTTGGGTTAAGGTTGTCAGAATAATAAGCCCCGATCCTGCGGGGTTGGCAAAGACAAATCCGTCTATAAAATTGCCGGAAAAAACCGTCATTTTGTTTTCGCCGTCTGCTTCGATTATCGAGATTTTGGCGCCTTCGGCAATTACCAGATGGGAAGAGTCCGGATACCAGGAAATATCCTTAAGCTCGGTAAACTCGGGCAAAGTCCATTCTTTTTTGTCTTTGACATCGTATATTTTGAATTTTTCCTCTTTATTCCTGTAGAGTATTTTTTCCTCGTCAGGGGAAAAGACAAGACCGGTTGGAAAATAATTGATAAGGTCGGTCTGGATGCCCGGCAAACCAATGGCTGGCGCTACCTCTATCTCTTTTGAAGCCGCCTGTTTTTGGTTAGTTTTTGCTTCGGCAGTTGCCGATTTCAGCTCCTCGGGCGCCAAAAGTGCCAAAGTCTGGGCCCTTTGGTCAATTTCCGCTTGCCAGCCGGAAAGGGTGGCATTCAAAGAGGCGGTTATGTCCTGCGTCTTTTGGTCTTTTTGGTCCGAGTCAACAAGCAAGTTGGCAGAGATTTTACCCTCATCGTCTGTGAACTGGGCGATCAGTTCTTTGGAATCCGGCCCCCAAATAAAAATCGCCTTGGAAAAATCAAAATTTGCCTGGTTATTAATAAGAAGCCTCGGGCCTTGCCGAAACGGGAACGGTCTATCGGACATCGGAAATAAGAAAAGCCCGCCGTTTTCGCCTGAATTCCCGTAAACAATTTTTGTGCCGTCTGGGGACATTGTCGGATTTTGGGCACCCGTGGTTGTCAATGGTTTAATAGCCGGTGCAACCGGAAACAGGAGCGCCTTGATTTCAGAGGCCAAATCGGCAATAACCTCGACATCCTTTTCCCATGTCGAATAACCCTCTTTTTCGATTCTGACTTTATAAGTTTTAGGGTCCAGATAGGCGATATTGGTGTCGGTTGCCGCAGTCAGTCTGCCGTCCAAAAAAACCGAAGCTCCTGTCGGCGTCGAGGTGATAACCAGAAGGCCGGTGCGCTCGACGCCCTTTTTGAAATCGGGCTTAAAGCCGCGCGCCCAAAAAATGGCACTGGCGGCCACTACCAATACCAAAACAGCGATGGTAATTGAAAAAATAGTGCGGTTTTTGGCAAAGAAAGTCATTAGTCGGCTCTCAGTTGGTAGATATTGGCTTGTAGTCGGTAGACCATTTACATAAGATTCAAGCCTTATGGGATTTTAACAAAGGAATAGATGCCAGACAAGTGCCAGTTATTTGATATATTAAAATGCCTATATGATATATTTAGATACTAAAGTTTGGTAAGTCGAGTTTATACATTTGACAATAAATTTAAATCAATGATTCAATGGAAAGGAAAGGGGGAGATTAAAATTACCCTGACAACTGCCCAGTCAGTAATGCGCAACTTCATTTTTTTGTTGTCTGTCGTTTGCGTTTTTCTGTTGGTTAATATCTTGTTTCTGGTTTAGAACATGAAGAATATTTACCTAGTTGTAACCATTGCAATAGCAGTTGTACTGATTTTACTTGGAACGGCTATTTTATTAGTTGAGTTCAAGGGTGGACGAAATGCTCAAACAGATAGTTTAGACCAAAAGACCCAAGAGGCTGGCGGGCAAGCCGGTGAGGCGCAAGAAATTTCCAAAGAGGAATACGAAAGACAGGCTATTTTTGAACGCCCAAGAGAAGGCACCGCCCCTGCCTCAACAGCACCTGTTATTGAGATTCCGGAATAAATTGCAAGGTGTGGCCTGAAAGTAGTGTATTAAACCCCGCTTGACTTATTTACCAAAAAGAGTAAATTAGCAAATGGCCTCCTGCGTTATTTAATAAACAGCCTGCAGATAAGGAAGAAATTCTTGAGAAAAGAAAATCTTTGGCAAGTGGTTGTTTTAGGAGGGGTTCTGGTGCCAGTTGCCTTAGGAAGATCCGGCAGCCGTGTTGCCTCTGATTTGGAATTTGTCGATCAAACAGGACCAGTTTTTGGTCCTCCGGTGCCGACCAGAATCATAGAAGACCCTACAGCAACCCCGACTTTAGTTCCTAGTGTCACTCCCGCGCCGACCGATATTCCCCCCGTAGCTGGGCAATTTTCCGGCGAATTACCCGGAGGGGGGACATCACCCCCGAACGAAATATCGGAGCTTTTTGAACCTGTGGAAGTTAAAACAGGTCCTGACCTGGTTTTCGCTCAAGACATTTTCCGCGAAACCAACTTAGCCCGTCGTGCCAATGGCCTCAAAGAAGTTTCTTTAAGCTTGGAATTGACTGATTCAGCCCAAAAATATTCAGAACTTTTAGCGGTACGGTGGGAGCAAAAAATTGGCGGTGTCGGTCATTATGAGGATGGCACAACGCCTCAGCAAAGGGCTGAGGCAGAAGGCTACACTGGTGCAGTCGGTGAAAATATGAACGGTCTTATTCCAAGCCCTGAAAATAATGCTAAATTTTGGGTCGATAGCTGGCTTGGAAGTGAAGGCCATAGGGCCAATATTCTTAGAGCCGACTATACCGATTTGGGCGTCGGTTGTGCAATTGCTTACCTAAGGCTTAATCCTTACAGTTCGGGTTATTTGGATTATATGCGCATTTGCGCCCAGAATTTCGGGCTTATCTATAATGTGACTTATACTCCGATCCCTTTCCCGACGCCGATACCTACCGTAGCCCCGACTCCAACCAGAACTCCGACCCCGACTGCTATACCTGTCCTTACCGCTACCCCAACACCCGTGCCAACCCCGACACCCCAGCCATAAGTGTTGCCAAAAAGTCAAATTAATAGCACAAATGTGAATTTGTTAACCAGCTCAAACTGGGACAATCGCAACTAATTGCCCGATCACCAGGATACTGGTACCTTGATTACACTAACATTTTTATGTTACCCTGTTTCGAAACAGGGTAACAGATGACACAGATTTCCAAAAGGCTTCTGCGAAAAGAGATTGAGCGATCAGTCTATGATATATTTTGGGAAACGGTTGTGAGAATTGCTAAAAAGGAAGAAGCAGAATCTTTCTTTTCGGAATTTTTAACTCGAACTGAAAAAGTGAATTTCACCAAAAGGCTTGCGGTGGCGATTTTACTTTACAAAAATTATGATTGGCGCACGATCGGTGATGTTTTAAAAGTTTCGATGGGAACAATTTCTAAGATTGACAGCAAAATAAACAGCTTAGGATTTAAAACCATTTTTGCGAAGCTCGAAAAAGAAGAGAAATGGCGCAAATTCTGGGAAAATTTAACCAAAGCTTATCTTGTATTGACTCGAGGGCATAAAGTAGCAGCTTTAGGTAAAGAAGGGGTGGAACGTCTGTACTTGGGTAAACGGAAAAGGCGTCTGTTCTAGAGTTTCGAAACAGAGTAGCAGGAGAGTGGTTTTGCAGAGGCTGAACCAGAAAAGGTTGTGGTTGGTAAGAGGACTGAAAAGATAATTGACAAAAATGCCCATTCCCCTCTGACATTTCCCCAATTCTTTTTTTATGCCTGTGCTACCTAAAGTACCAAAGGGGTTAATTACCAATTTTCCGTATGCCATACCGGATTTTATCGGCCCGCGGCAGTTTGTCTTCCTTTCAAATTAAGTAGCATTTTATTTGATCGTTTTCTTGACAAAATTAGCGATTTTTTCAGCATATCGGAGGACTTCTTTAACTTCTTCGTCTGTGAGTCCTTCGTCAAACTCAGGGTAACGTGTTCCAATATAAAATGGACTAAGCATTTTACACTCTGTTTTTATTGATTCAAATTCTCTGTTTTGTTGTGAGCAAATTTGAAGTAATGTTTCTAAATCATGGGTGGGTCTAAATTCAAGATTCTTAAAGATGATAAACGCCTTAAGAAATTTTTCTGCAGATTGCTGGCAATGGAAACTGACGTCCTGACGCCTTTCCAGCTTGTCTATATCTTCTTTGGCGATTTTTAAATCCTTCTCTGCAGTCAGCAACCATTCTTGAATAATTTTTTTAGCGGCCATACAAAATCTTACCTTCTCTTAAAATTGAGAGGATAAAAGGGTCACCGAGTTTTGACCTCTCCGCCACTTCTTTGGGTGTATAGACTATAAAATCGGCAGGCAGGTTTTTTTGAACTAGTTGATACAATGTTTGCATTCTTTTGAACTTTTTCCGCTTGTCATTTTTAACCACGAAAAAATCCAGGTCGCTTTTTTCCGGATCAAATTCTCCGCGTGCGGCTGACCCAAAAAGGATGACTTTGGTGGGTTTGTATTTTTTGACAATTTGGCTTGTGATACTTTGGATTTCTTTCTCTAAAGTCGCCTTTGTCATTAAGGAAATTATAGCCTAGATAGGCGGATTTGACAAAAGTGGGCCTATAGCGGTATAGTTTGCGGCGATGAGCAGACCAAATCAAATGGTTACTGTTGGAGCGGGGAAAGAACGATATGCAGGACCATCGGTCTTTGAAAGGTTTCATCAAGGCTCAGAAGCAAGGACTCGGGCTATCGAGGCCGCAAGACGGGCAGAGCTGGATCGCAAGGTTACTCCGATTGCCGATTTAACTTCAGGCCAAATAACCAAAAGAAAATTAGGAATTGTGGCAGGCGTAACAGCCTCCTTAGTTACTTTAATTGCGATTGCCTGCAAAGGCGGCCAAGGTCAGGAAGTTAAAGCTACCCCAACCCAACCTGCTAATTCACCTGCTCCTACCGAAACAATCGCAGCAACCCCAACACCTAATCCTGAACCAATCCCATCACCAGAACTGACACAAATTGTTCCTAAAAAACTTGCAGATGCCGAGTTTGTACCAACAGATGTAAATTCAATGATTAAGTCAATCGATGATGCATACAACCCGGAGCTCTATGATACAAGCAAGTATATATTTAAAAGTTCAGGTCAGATAAAACGAGAAGATTTTGATTTGAATATAGTTCATTGTCAAAGCACAAATGTGGATGATATACTTGTCGGTTGTAATGGTATTATACAAAGAATGTATTACTTTCACGAACAGACCGGGTATGAAGGGCCTTATTTGGCCGCAGTAGCTGCCTGCAATTATTTAGTTGGTAAGGGGTCTTACCTAACGGATCAAGTAAAAGAATTTTTATTACAAGCGATCGGCCAGACATGTCCCCAAGCCGATAAGTAAATTTCCGAAAAAAGTAAAAATCCCCTTAAAAATTACTTGACTTTACGCCTCCATCTCCGCTTCAATTGAGTTAGAGCCCTAAATTCAGTCTGTCATGCTGCCCAAAATACCAAAGGGTTTTATTACTAATTTTCCGCAAGCCGTGCCGGATTTTATTAGCCCGCGGCAATTTGTTTTTCTTTTAGCTACGGTTGCTATTTTTATTTTAATCTCTACCTTTTTTCTCACCGAACAAATTATTGAGTCGAGAGAAAAACAGGCAAATTTAACCTCATTTATCGATAAATTTAAAGACGAAACAGAATTATTAGGTTTTTCCAGCTCGCTTTGGAAGAACAGCTTCAATAAAAATCTAGATACCGCCTCAAAAGAAAAAGACCCTCAAAAGCAGTTTGAGGCATTTAATTCAAATTTTACAATTTTGGTTAGCATGTATTCAGCTTCCCATGACTCCAAAGTACGCGTTCAGGCGGAAAAGTTAACCCAATTTATTCGGAAAGAATTTCCTGATCAATCGAAAAATCAGAATTTTGCAATTTTCTGTCTGGATACAGATTGCGGTCAGCCAAATTATCCTGCGGTAATTACCGACGTAGTCGAGCTTTTGAGCAATACCGAGGCTATAGACCAACCCGTTTTAGATGACGTCTTGAAAAAACTGGAGGCGGCGTCGATATCCAGTGATTCGGGTACACAATGGGATAATTACTTAAATGCTTTGCAGATTTTGCGCGCAGAAAAGAACCGAACTGAAAATAGCCAAATTTCCGAAGCTGTCGGACTGCTTGGGGAGTTTTTACAAGAAAATTTCGCCCAAAACTGGAGCCAAATGGAAAAGTATTTTCCTGAATCGGTAAAAATTTAGCTTTTTATGTTAAAAAAGATTTTGTTTATATCATTATTCTTCTTAGTTGCGCTCTTTATAGCCTCAGCTAAAGCAGACGCAGTTGAAGCTGGGCAAGCTATTTTAACTGTAAAATTCCAAAATGACGGGGCAATCGGCCTAACAGTATATTACAATTTTAGAGATGGCGGTGGACAAGAATTTGGATATAGTAGCGTCTGGGTGCCAGCCAATGCCTCTCGTACTATATGGGATACAGACGAACCGGTTAATCAACCCTATTATGTAAGTTGGGCGACAGATTGTGATGATCCGCCTGTTAGGCAACAGGGCGGTGATGAAGACGCCTTTCCTGACGTGAGTGTCTACTGGGCAACGCAATATGTTACCCCTACAAATTCCTGTGGTGAACCGCAGATAACTACCATTTCCTGCCCTAGTCCGGGAACCGCACTTACTTTCTCGTGGCAAATGTACGGTAGGGCAGCGGGTTTGCCATATAACGTTGACAAATACGTACTTATTCGTGCAACTGACGCTAACCCTGATGGTAGCGCAGGCGATTATGTGACAGAAGTGTCGGCCAGTCAAACCTCGGTTTCGTGGAGCGGCATGACGCCTGGCGTGCGATATTATGTGAGAGTCAATGCCAAACCGCCTTCGCCATACCAAAATAATTGGAGTTCGCCTGCCTACAGCAATACCACCTGTCAATCCGCAGTTGCCCCGCCTGCGCCGACTACATTGCGGGTTTACAATTTGCCTTCCTGTTCCGATACCAACTACGGAGGTTCGGTCAACAACAGTGGCAACCCGCCAAATATAAAACTTACATTTAACGTTTCGGCCGCAACCGCGGCCCAGCTGAAATTTTATAAGAATGGTTCGATAACAGGCGGAACGCCAATTAACTGGTCGCTGAACAGCTCTAAAAGCTATACACTTTCTACATGGTTCTGGGGACTTTCACCGAATGCTAATTTCACTTGGGAGGTAGAAGCTGGAAATTCAGCTGGCTGGAGTACTTGGGTTTCCGGGCCATCATGGAACGTGCCTAGGTGTTCGAGCCCACCCGATCAGCCGGCAAACCTTACTGTTTCCAAGCCACCTTGCATCGATCCGCCAAATACATTTGAAGCACAGTTCAGGTGGGAGGCGACTGGCGGCGCACCCACAAAAACAGAATTTAATTTGTCTGGCTTTGAAAGCGGGACGATATATGATTCGGGCATACTGAATAATATTACCACCGTAAGAACCATTTCCAATATTCCAAGTGCAAATACCTCCTATACCTTTAGGGTAAAGTTCGGGAATGTCGGCTCAGACGGGGCAACAGACTGGTCCGGCTGGACCACTTTAATTTTTGATATGCCCGCGTGTACTCAACCCGACCTTGTTATTTCCCAGCTTTCCACCGACAAAACGGATTACACGCCCGGGGCAACCGTTAATGTGACAATTAAGATCAAAAACAACAGTACCGGTACACCGCCGTCCCTAATCTATACCTGGTACGGCAACGATACCGAAACCAGGAATATGAACAATATGCTGAATTGTAACTATGATCAATCATATCTCAACCAGTTTGACGGCGGCGGTTATTGGAAATTTGAATCAGGAATGGCAAACGGCCAAGTAATTACTTACACGGATACTTTCACCGTACCTTCCACTCCGGGTACATACAAAATAAAGGCGGTTGTAGACGGTTTTTGTACCGTTGATGAGGCAGATGACAGTATTGCGACAATGGGTGCCAATAACGTTAAGCAGATTACATTTAATGTGGTTTCTCTGCCGACCAACCCCGGTGGTCTTTCCGTAATAAAAGTCTGTACTACCGATAATCTACCGTTTGTTAGGTTCAGCTGGTCGATAAATTCGCAAAATGAAACCGGTTACTGGCTGGATGTCAATACGGCCGAGTGGACAGGAGCAGGCTCGCCCAGCCCATGGGGCGTCAAAACTGTGGCCGCCAATCAGAACAAATTTGACTGGCATCCTGGAATTCCTTTAGACTCGGGTACACCTCTTGGCCCTGAAAACAACACAACTTATTGGTGGCGGCTTAAGGCCTTTAACGGAGTCGGGGACAGCAGTCATATTTACCCGGACGGACCGGATGCCGGCACAGCCGACGATTTAAGCCCGCCGGGCGGTTCGTTTACCACACTCGATTGCCGGCCGAATCTGCAGGTGACCGGCTTTGAGGTTAATGGCGGCCAGCCGGGCCAGCCGATTCAAACCGTTAATGCGACAGTGACCGTCAAAAACGCCGGCCAGGGATATACGTTTCCGCAATTAACCGATGATACCGATCGTGACGGCTTTACCAACACGGAAGAAGCGTACATGGGTACGAACGCAAACAGCGTATGTTCGGCAACTTCAATTGCCAATGATGAGGCCGTTGATGCCCTGCCTGCGGATTTTAATGATGACCGAATAGTTGATAATGCGGATACTGCACTGCTTGCGGCTGCTGGATTCGTACCCTATAATCCCAGATACGATTTGGATACAAACGGCTCTATCAATGTCTTTGATGGTCTTATTATGGGTCCTTATTTAGGCAAGAATTGTACCGATTTTAATTCCTTTGAAGTGGCCATAAACCTTTTGGCCGGCACTATGGACTGCGACAGCGTAAAACATGCCACATACAGGGCCTCACCGCTTGGGCCGGGGGCCAGTGCCAACCTGACGATTCCGGTTACTTTGCCTTCCAACTTGGGTTCGCATACCGCAAGTGCCATGGCCGATTCAAACTGCGAGATTACAGAAACCAACGAAGGTGATAACGTTTCAACCGACGACTATAGTGTCGAGGGTTTTGACCTTTCGGTGATCTTTGTTCCGGATTCGTGGAACAAACCTAGCCGCGCTTATCTTGCAGATGAAACTGCAACTGCTCAGGTACAGATCACCAATAATTCGGATTCGGTACAGACATTCTCCGGTTTGGCAAACAGTTTGGGGATCTGGCCGGGTCAGGCCGGGGAGCCTGACTTGCCTGTTTGCAGCAATACTCCGCCCGTTCCGCCCAATAGTCCGTCGAGCCCGCCGGCAAACGGAGGATCTTATGATGTTCCCAGCTTGACTCCCGGACAGACTTCGGCTCCCATTCCAATTATTTTTAACGTAGGCAGTATTGCGGGGGATTTTGAGGCTAATGCCTATGTACTTTTTGGCTGTACGCCTAACGATTACAGCTGGAGCAACAATAGCACCGTAAGTACCGGAAGCGTTACCTACCACGTCCAGGTCGATGCCTGGTTTGAGACAACGGGAGGAGATGTAGGAAGTGATGCGAGCGACGGCGATGGCGGTGCAATTAGCGTAAGTCTTAGCTCGCCTCCGAGACCGCAGTCCGGCTATCTTTTGGT
>Ga0209641_10001329_pt1 | contig 22171 bp, 19 predicted proteins | sample RifCSP16_1_FD_184022 | JGI IMG/M metagenome (GOLD analysis project Ga0209641, IMG submission 184022) | Soil microbial communities from Rifle, Colorado - Rifle CSP2_sed 16_1 (SPAdes) (version 2) | ecosystem: Environmental > Terrestrial > Deep subsurface > Rock core/Sediment | place: Rifle... | reverse complement strand
CGGAGTGATCTCTTCGGGTTTGATAAGGTAGGGAATCGCCTTTTCGACTTGAGCCTGTTCGCATCCCGTCAGCGCAACACCGGCGAACGTGAATCCCGCAAGCTTCAGGAAATCACGGCGATCGAGCCGGGATGTCTCATTATCGTGCTCCATCGTATCATGTGTATGATGGCCGTTCATAATCCTTGCTTCTTGCCTATCAGTAGTGACAAGTGACGCAATCGGTCGATGCTTTGACAGGTTTACCCTTCACTCCCCGGGCATTCGAGCTGCGATGACAATTCACACACCATCCCATTGTCAGATCGCTGACCTGACGCACACGCTCCATGGTTTGGACCTCGCCATGGCATGTTTGGCAATCAACGGATGCATTCACATGAGCCCGATGATCGAAGTAGGCGAAGTCGGGAAGCGAGTGCACCTTCATCCAGACAATCCGCGTTTCTTCGGCTGTTGCGCTTCGTTGCAGCGTCGAATCAAGGCCGAGTGCCGAATAGAGCTTCTGAAGCTCGGGAGAGACAATGCGCCGGGGTTTTCGCTTGTCCTTTGCGGCCGCCTCATCCTCCGCACGGACCTGATTGAACGGCGCTGTGACGAAGCGATGACAGTCCATGCAAACATTGGCGGAGGGGACTCCCGCCGTGCGGCTCGTCTCGGCTCCCGTGTGGCAGAACTTGCAGTCGATCCCCAGCTCGCCGGCATGAAGGCGATGCGAGTACGCAATCGGCTGGACCGGTTCGTATCCTATGTTATTGCCGGGAAGAGCATAGCTTTGCGACACGGCCTGGATCAGCGTCAAAGCAGTCAGCGCAAGCCCCACGAGAAGAAGAACGGTTATGACATTGCCCTGTTTCATTCGTTTTCAGAATCAAACCGAAATAACTGATTCATACGAGTTCGGCGAAATAGCACAATTGAGCTTTGGTGCGTCAGCTCCCACAGATTCACGAAAAGGGCAACGAATCCCATCGCGAGGAGTGTAGAGGGATTGAGTATGTCTTTCATGACTGACTGGTGGGAATAGACATAGCCATAGAACGAACAGGCAAAAAACATGCTGTAGGTGAAGTTCCGAGCATAGTTACCAAGCTGGAATCCGAGCAGCTGCTTTTTCCGGGACAAGATCAAGTACAACTCATAGAAAAGTGATGATAGAAAGAAGAGGCTCGTAATAACCCAAGCCACCTGAATCACCAAGTGAAAATATGAAAGTGAGCCCGGCATGCTCTCTTCGATCATTTGAGCCGCCAGCATCGTGATTGAGAGGGCGCCGTGTGTGATATTGTTCTGTGGAACCCAGTTCAGAAGTGGCTCTACGAACCCTCCGGCGACCCACATCAGGGCAAATGATATCCAGTAGAAGATGATTCCAAGAACGTTCAACATTATCAGCCAAGGAAGAAATTCTGAAACGTGTTCACCAAAGATCGTCATAAAAACCACGACGACCGATTGTGTGGCCACGGTCGTCAGGAAAACAGTCCCGCTCAAATTCCCACCTCTCAACTCACCGCGTACAGCCATCCTGACGATCCAAGTGATGTACGAGCCCCATAACAACAAACCGAAAGCATGCGTGATCTTTGCGATAATCGGGGAAATCGGGAAGAGTAGGACCGCCATGATATTCACGCCAGCAACCCAAGTACCGATTCGAAGATGATTGACCGAATAGTCCCACAGAACACGTCTGTCCGCACGGAATTGTGCACCGAAACGATATGCCACGTATACTGCAAACAGCGTCAGAAACACTGTCAGCGTCATGAGAATGCTTCGACTCAGAGCCGGCTCGAGGAAGTATTCCAGCATGTATTTTCCCGGATAACGCAGAAAAACCCCCAGCGCCATGAACATGGCGGGCACCCCGACGATCTCACCCTTCCATTCCTCAGAGACGTACCGGAGTGGTGCGGTGGATTCGTCCGGCATCTAAAACTCTTCTACCACAACAGGTTCAAGCATACGTTCACCGGTTGCAGATTGCACTGGTTCTTCTCTCATGTATTTCAGGATCCACATCATCGTCAACGCGAAAATGGCCAGGAAGATGAAGATGACGAATCCAATCGGATAGCCGGGCATCCCCAGGTCGCTCACAGCGAGACCCATCGCCAGCGGAATCAGAAAACCGCCGAAGGCTCCCAAGCCGCCTACCCATCCAGTCGCCCCTCCGACTGCACGTGGTACGAGTTGGGGGACCAGTTTGAAAACGGCTGCATTGCATATTCCCATTCCGAGCGCCATGAGGATGAGGCCTGGAATCGCCAGCTGGTATACCTGTGACAATGTCATCATCAAAGCTCCCATCAGCATGATGAGCAGCGCGAGAACCCCTGTGTTTTCCCCTCCTTCTCTCAATCGGTCAGACAAGACTCCGCCCGCGATCCTCACGAGAGAAGTCATAATCGAATAGCCTGCAGTGAGAACGCCTGCCACGACGGGACCGAAACCGTGGAATTGCATCCAGTAGGTTGGCAGCCAAGCAGTGAGCGCAATAAAGCCGCCGAATGTGGTAAAATAGATAGACACAAGTGCCCACGTTTGCCACGCCTTTGCAGAAGTCTGGAGACTTTTTCTGATCCCGCCGACCGGAAAGAGTTCCTGCCCTTTGCTTCTCGCGAGATCCCGCGCCTCAGCGGGAGGAATCCCGTTTGCAATGAACTGGAAATACCATGCGTTACGTCCAAACAAAGCATAGAGGATTGTGCCGGAAATGAGAAGCGAAAACCAGATCAGATACGCGCCGCTGAGTCCGACTGCCACAATGGCAATGGGAAGCATCAACGTGAAAATGCCAGGCGCAAGGTTACCGACACCGGCAAACAGGGCAAGCGCTTTTCCCTGATTCTTCTGCGGAAACCAGTACGCGACCTGGCTTGCCCCAACGGAAAAGGTTGCAATGCCGCATCCTGACAGCGCACCGAAGGACAGAATCAGATAGTAATGCTCTTTTCGAAGTTCGTCGGGATACATTGTCCCAATCATGAGCGTCAGTCCGAGCATTCCGACGATCGAGAGAGCCAGCAAGGTCAGGAACGGTTTCCGTCCGCCCGTTGTGTCAACCCAACCTGAAAAAGGGATCCTCAGCAACGCACCCGTCAGCGAGGGGACAGCAACAAGTATCGACAGTTCAAGGGGGGTCAACCCCATTGTCTGCTTGAGGCTGACAGCCGTTATCCCGAACAACGCCACAGCCGCAAACCCAATGAAAAAACCGAGGGTGGCTGCTTTCAGCCCAAGACCCGGACTACCTTTCACCTGGTGCATTGATTGTTCCTTTGCTTCATGTCGAAACTTCGATTGACCTTTCTCTTCGCTTCTTGCTTCCATACCATCGTACGACCTGCGGCTTTCGCCAGAGGTATTGATTGGGAACCACGAGAATGTGAACGAGTCGTGTGAACGGAAATGCGGCGATAATCACATAAGCACCAACGAGATGAAATTTCACAAGCCACGGCATTGCAACGATGTAGGTGATGTCGGGATTGAAGGTCAAAAGGCCCCAGAGATAGGGAGTTGCAGACACCGCGAACCACGACGATCCCCATGCATGAAAAATGGCCACGAGCGTTCCGCTCACGATCTGGAGCGTCAACATGGAGAGGAGGATCCAGTCCGATGTGCTGGTGACAGCCTTGATTTTTGGATCGAACAGCCGGCGCATGACCATGCTTGCCAGGCCGACGATCGTCAACATGGATGCAATCAATCCGGAGATCTCAAGGACATACAGGCGCAGCGGATGGCTGTTCCACCACAAAAGTTCACGCGGGATGAGGAATCCGATGGCATGCCCGACAAAAATTGTCAGGATGCCGTAGTGAAATGGAATCAACCCCCAAAAATGATGTTTGTTCTCAAGGAACTGGGATGAGAGACTGGAATAGCTGAAGCCGTACTTCCTGTAGCGAACCACCGTTCCTACAAAAAAGAGAACCAGGGCGATGTACGGAAGGACTGCAAACAGCAAGAGGTCTGTCAGGATGCCTGCAATGTTCGTCATGGCTTGATACTCCGTATTTCCTGTGGGTATGCGTCAACGAGAACGGCTTCAACCGCTTTTATCAGGGAGCTATAAGGATTCTCAGGTTCGGAGAATCCGCCGATCATTTTTCTCAACGCCGGAAGGACGGAGTCCCGGACAAGAGCGCTTCCTTCCTCTTCCGGCATGCGAGCGAGCAGTTTGAGGACCGAAGGAAGATGATCGGGAAGCTCTTGCGTTTCCTGAATGCCGTAACGCCGTAGCGCTTCACGCATTGCGACAAGGAATGTCCCCCGGTCATAATTCTCGGCATAGAGGTGCCAGCCCAGATCAAGCGAGCATACAGGATTCAGATCAAACGTGCGGGTATAGAGCTCTTCCAGCTCTTCGCGGCTCCTCTCTGAAATCCCATCCCGGAATTTGTCCAAGCCGCCGGAAATAACTTTCCGGTTGTCTCCATTCAAGCTCTCCCCAACCGCCAGACAACAGCTACCCACAAGCTCATTATAGCCGGCTCCGGGGTATTCCAGAATTGCAGAAAGTGACTCTAAGGTTCGATGGATCATAGGCCCCTCTTTGGAGCTTCGACGAATCCAAATCCCACCGAAGACCGGTGCTCATGCGGTTCGCGAAGCATTTCAATCGCTTCTTCCCGATGCATCGGGGGAATCACAAATCTGTCTTCAAACGTGCAGAGGGAGGTCAGACGGTAGATGGCCTCAGCTTCTTCCTTCGACGACTCTGCTTCGGCGAGCATCCGCTCCGCCGTCTCCATCGTGATATCCCCGACCGTCAACGCCCTGCGGTACATTCTCACCGCCTTCTGTTTCTTCAATGCATAAACAACCTTCCCTTCCCCGCCTGCACCGAAGAGGTTTCCAAGAAACTTGAGCGGGACGCGGGCCTGTTCGATATCATGGAAGAAATCGTCGGAGACGCTCGACACCGTTCCATCCTGTTGATTTGCCATCACCGGGGACATCGGGGGAACATAGAAGAGCATCGGAAGAGTGCGGTATTCGATGTGCGGCGGCAGGGCGATCTTCCATTCCTTGACAAAACGGTAGACCGGCGAATGTTGAGCAGATTCGATCACCGATTCATGGATGCCGTTTTGGCGGGCGGCCTCGATCACGTCCGGGTTGTTCGGATCGAGAATGAGAGAGCGCTGGCCTTCGACCAACTTGTCATCGGGGAGGTTTGCGACTTCTTCCAACTTGTCGGCATCATAGAGCAGAACTCCCAGATATCGGATTCTCCCGACGCATGAATGAAAGCACGCCGGCGCCTGTCCTGTTTCAAGACGGGGATAGCAAAGAATGCATTTTTCCGATTTTCCCGTAGACCAGTTGAAATAGGTTTTCTTATAGGGGCAGGCGGCAACACATGATCTCCATGCACGGCAGCGTTTCTGATCGATGAGAACTATTCCATCCTCACCCCGTTTGTAAAGAGCTCCCGAAGGACATGCGGCAACGCATGAGGGGTTGAGACAGTGATTGCAGATGCGGGGGAAGTAGAAGAAAACGAGCCGCTCAATGGCAAACAATTGCTCACGCTGGTCCGGCGTGAGCCCATCCAGGTTCTTGTCATTTTCGGCATAGACAGGCGATCCGCCAAGATCGTCATCCCAGTTCGGCCCGGCTTCGACATTCATGTACTCCCCCGTCACCATGGAAATCGGGCGCGCGGTCGGCTGATCTGTCCCCTCAGGAGCGTTGAACAGGTCCTCGTACTTGTACGTCCATGGCTCATAGTAGTCATCCATCGTTGGCATGGAAGGATTGTGAAAAATATTGGTGATGATCCTTCCCTTGCCGGTGGATTTGAGGCGTATCGACCCGTTATGCTTTTCCCATCCGCCGTGATATTTTTCCTGGTCTTCCCACCTTGTGGGGTAACCGGTGCCGGGCTTTGTTTCCACGTTGTTCCACCACATATACTCGGCGCCTTTGCGGTCTGTCCAGATGTTCTTGCAGGCGATACTGCACGTATGGCAGCCGATGCATTTGTCAAGATGGAACACCATTGAAATCTGAGAACGGACGTTCATTGGAGGTCTCCTACCAGATCAGTTTCGGAAGTTTGCGTACGAGGACATGGGTATCGCGATTGCTCCCCGTGGGTCCCCAGTAGTTAAAGTGGTACGTGAACTGCCCGTACCCGCCCACCATGAGATTCGGCTTCAACCGGGTTCTCGTCAGGCTGTTATGCCCGCCAGCACGCCGGTTTTCGCGCAAAGGTGATTTGGGGACAGAATACGTTCGCTCAGGGGAATGATAGATAATACAGATCCCGGGCGGAATGCGAACACTGACGGCTGCACGCGTGACGACCACCCCATGGTCATTATGGACCTCGACCCAGTCGTTGTCGACGATGCCGATCTCCTCTGCATCTTTTTCGTTTATCCAGAAAGGCTCCGTGCCGCGGGAAAGAGTCGTCATGCGCAGATTGTCGCCGAATGTCGAATGGATGTGCCACTTGCCGTGAGGCGTCAGATAATTCAGCATAACGGTCTTTCCTTCCTCCTTGCTGAACTTCAGATCCGCGTATTGCGTGGGGGTCGGTTTCGGCTTGAAGGTCGGGAGGTGTTCGCCGAATGCGATATAGCCCGGGTGGTCCAGATAAAAATGCTGGCGGCCTGTGAGAGTGCGCCATGGAACCAGTGCTTCTTTATTATAGGTAAACGGAGAATAGGCCCGGCCGTTATCCATCAGCCCGGACCACATGGGACTGTTGATAAGGCGCATCGGCTTGCTTTGAAGTTCGGCATACGAAACCCGCACGCCGCGGTTCTTTTCCGCGAAGTGAACAAGAGGAAGGCCTGTTTTTTCCTCCATATTTTTATAGGAGCGATACGCCAGTTCACCGTTCGTGACTGTGGCGAACCGAAGGATTGTATCGCAGACCTGCTCGTCCTCTTTGATGGATGGGAATCTCTTTCCATCAAATTCGACGGTGGGACCTGTCGTTACGGCCTCGTCGTAGAAGTCCTCGACCAAGTACTTCGTTCCATGGGCACCCAGACCGTTTGCCCGGACTTGCGGGCCGAACGCAATGAACTGGTTGTAGACGTTTCTGTAATCGCGCGTCACCAACGCGAAGGATGGCATGGTCTTGCCGGGAAGAGCTTCCACTTCTCCCGTAATCCAGTCCTTGATTTCCTTTTGTGCAATTTCCGCAGGAGTATCGTGCAAGAGCGGTGTGGTCACAAGTTCACGAACCGGTTGAGGAAAATGCTTGCCGGCGAGCTCCGAAAATTTCTTGGCAAGCGATCGGAAGATCGCCCAGTCGCTTTTCGATTCCCAGCATGGAGGGACAGCAGCTGAAAGCGGATGGATGAAACTGTGCATGTCGGTTGAGTTCAGATCGGATTTCTCGTACCAGGTTGCAGCGGGCAAGATGATGTCTGAATAGAGCGCCGATGTATCCATGCGGAAATTTAGGTCGACGATGAGATCGAGTTTTCCTTTCGGGGCTTGGTCATGCCATGTCACCTCATGAACCGAATCCTTTGCCAGATCTTCCGCAATGGCATTGTCGTGCGTGCCCAGATAATGGCGCAGGAAATACTCATGGCCCTTGCCGCTGGACATGAGGGCATTGCCGCGCCAGATGTACCACACCCGAGGCCAGTTCTCGGGGGCATCCGGGTCTTCAACAGAGAATTTCAGTTTTCTTTCTTTGAGCTGTTTGACTACATAGTTGATGATTTCTTCATTCGTCTTTGCTCCCGCGGCTTCCGCTTCTTTCACGAGTTCGATGGTGTTCTTGTTGAACTGGGGATAGAACGGGAGCCATCCATTGCGTACAGCTTTGACCTGGAGGTCCATGGTATGACCGGACGCCAATGAGCCGTTCTTCTGATGTTGAGGAACGGTGTGATAGTCGGTGAACGCACGTTCGTAGCGCCATTGGTCGCTGTTGACATAATGCCAGCTCGGGGCATTTTGAAGGCGCGACGGGGGGTACCAATCCTTGGCGAACGCGATTGCCGACCATGGTTCCATCGGGGCGAGCTTCTCCTGGCCGACATAATGCGCCAGTCCTCCTCCGTTGACGCCAATACACCCCGAAAACATAAGGGCGTGAATCGCCGAGCGGTACATCAGGTTCCCATGATACCAATGGTTGATGCCGGCTCCAATAATGACGGTGCACTTTCCGTTCGTTTTTTCTGCCGTTACTCCCCATTCTCTGGCGAACTGAAGAAGATCTTTCCTGCCGATTCCGGTGTATTGTTCCGACCAGGCGGGCGTATAGGGAACCGTCGCATCATCGTAATCTTTCGGGTATTCTCCCTTGAGTCCCCGACCTACCCCGTACTGGGCCATCAACAGATCATACACCGTTGTGACCGTCACCTTCTTCCCGTCCGAGGTTTTCACGTACATGACGGGAACATGACGGACTATCTCGGAACCTTCGGCGAAATTATCCAACCGGACGGGAACCGTGCCGTCGCCGTCATTGAGAAAGGTAAGGATGGGATCGATCTCCGAATTGTCGAGACCGTCCTTCATCTGCATGTTCCATTTCCCCTTTTCCGTCCCCCATCGGAAGCCAACGCTTCCCAACGGCATCTTGGGCGTTTTTGATTTTGTATCCCAGAAAAGGAATTTCCAGTCGCCGTTCTCGATCTTCTCGTATTTCTTGACGCGGTTTGCGCGCAGAAGCTGGCCCGGTGCAAAAACATTGTCTTCTTCGCTCAACTCGACGAGATAGGGGGCATCGGTAAAGCGTTTCGTGTAATCGAGGAAGTAGGGCACCTGCTTCTGGTGGTGAAACTCCGTCAGCAAAACATGATTCACGGCCATCCACCATGCCCCATCCTGCCCTGCATTGAGGGAAATCCAGTGGTCGGCATATTTGGCCACCTGGCTGAAGTCTGGTGAGAAGACGTACATCTTCGTTCCGTTGTGCCGGGCTTCTGCGGCAAAGTGACAATCCGGGGTTCGGGTCATGTTGAGGTTCGATCCCATGACGGCGAGAAGTTTGGCGTTGTACCAATCGGCCGATTCCTGAACATCTGTTTGTTCTCCCCATGTCTCGGGAGAAGCGGGGGGCAGGTCGCAGTACCAGTCATAGAACGAGAGAGAGATTCCACCCATGAGCTGCATCAGACGGGAGCCGCCGGCGTAGCTGATCATCGACATGGCTGGAATGGGTGAGAATCCGGCAATTCGGTCCGGGCCATGTTCTTTAATAGTGTGGACATTCGCAGCAGCCATCAATTCGAGAACCTCGTCCCAGTGAACGCGACGTAATCCTCCTTTTCCTCTTGCTTTCTGCCATCTGGCGCGCGCTTGCGGATTCGTCACCAGAGACTTCCAGGCATCCACCGGATCTTCGTGTTCTGTTCGTGCCTTACGCCAGAGATCGATCAGGGCCCCGCGCATGTACGGATACTTCACGCGAAGGGGACTGTAGAGGTACCAAGAGAAGGATATGCCTCGCTGGCATCCTCTCGGCTCGTAGGGAGGCAATCCGTGCTCAAGAGACGGATAATCGAGTCCCTGCATCTCCCAGGTGACGATCCCGTCCTTCACATGGATCATCCAGGTACAGCTTCCCGTGCAATTGACCCCGTGCGTGCTGCGAACAACCTTGTCGTGCTGCCACCGATTTCGATAGAATTCTTCCCAGCTTCTCGACTGTGGTTTAAATTCATCCTTGATCCATCCGATGGTCTTTTGATCAGGCATGCTGTTTCTCCGATTCTTGTCTGTGTACCAGTGTGCGACGGACTGATTTGAAACGGCCTTTCCAGATTACGTCGAAAAGGCCCAGAACCACGATAGTGCCCCCAAGGCCCAGGAGGACGAAATTGAGGCGCGATGTTGCAGTATCTTCCGGGTTTCGTTGCAGCGTCTGCTGGAAATAGGCGACGAGGGGAAGAATCTCATCGCCGTCGATGGCGTTGCTTCGGAATACCGACTGCATGGTTGGTGTGGCGGGAGCGGAGAGCCAGGTGGAAAGTGCTTTCCGACCTTCGTACCGTTCGAACACCGTCGTGAGGTCCGGAGCGAGCGTCCCCCCGCCCAATGCGCCGAGTCCGTGAACTGTGTGGCACGAGATGCACGAAGGCCCGCCATTCTTCAACGGCCGGCGGCCTATGAAGAGCATTCGTCCGATTTCGACATCGTTTGCCGTGAACGGCCGATCGCTGATATGAATCCCCACAAATCGAGATTTCTCGAGTGTGGACTCTTCTTCAATAAGCCTGAGCAGTGCCTCCGCCCGCAAACGTGTCATCCCCGGAAGGGTCGGCATAACAGCGTTCCGTGCCTGGGCCAGTAACTCGAGGGCGTACGGGTCGCCGCTGTCAATCACAGCCCGCGGATCGGAAATGAAGCGGATCAGCCAATCGCGGTCCTTTCGCTGCCCGACGTTCTTTAGGTCGGGGCCGGTCAAACGGCCGCCGCTGATCGTATGGCAGCTCACGCAATTTTGCCTGAAGTCGGCAGCAGGGTCCTGAGCGAGCGCGGAGGACGAGACCGCGCAGAAAAGGAGCAGTCTCCCGATCGTCCGCTTGAGTGTCTTTGAACCACTGATCATGTGATCATCCCTGTTTTTGGTTGGACCTGGAGATCGGCCATTTTTGGTTCTGATATCTCGAACGGCTTCTAGTCGGGTTTTGACCCCAAGACGGAACAAATTCCATGCCATATTCCAGACATATTTATCTGTTTTCTCACCACAAGAAAGAGTTAGCGGCATTTGAACCTGGGCTGGTTCTCAAGAATAATGATGCGCATCTCATTTTTCGGAACTCAAGAATCATTTGCGCTTCCCGTTCCATCCCCCCATCAATTCCCCGAGCCCTGTGAGATCAACTCCTGTTCGAGAGCAATCGTCTTCGGAAAAAGAATATTGTTTTCGAGATGCACATGCCGATGGAGATCCTGTTCAAACTGCTGCAGCTCCTGGTACGTCACGCGATAGGTCGTGCAAGCATCATCCGGCGGAACGTAGTTGTTGCTCAAGGATCGGACTGCAGAAAGTTCGTCTCCTGCTGCAGCATGTTCTTCCTCCATCATCCGAATAGGATTGAGCGCACCGCCAAACGGAGGCAAACGAAACGCCCCGACGCCCCGCCTTGCCTTGACAATCTGCTTGATGTAGGGAAAGAGGACGTATTCTTCCTTCATCATATGCTCCTTCATATCCTGCGCAACGGTTTCGAAGTGACGTGCGACGGCGATGACTTCCGGATGCCGGTCGCCATGAACAGCGGCAACTTTCTGCGTATGTGCCGAGAGAATGGGAATCGCTTCGCGGACATAACGGTGATGGACATTTACGATGTAATCAATCAGTTCATCCGGCGGCCAGGCAGAAAAATGGGGCGTGCTTTCGTTTGATTTGTTTTTCAGCTCCGCCAGCTCAGCATGCACCAATGCCGGATCGACCTTCTTGTTCGCACAAGCCTGATCGACAGTAATTCCGCCCCCGCAGCAGAAGTCCAGAGAATATTTCTCAAAGACGGCCGCTGCCCTGTAGTCGTTTGTGACAATTGATTTGATAGTCGTATTGTGGAATGTATCCATGGTTGATGTACTCCGTCTCTTGATTGTTGGTTACACTTCGGAACTCGGTCGGGCGGAGAAAATCGGTCGGCTCGATAACCTTGCGGTGACAATTCTCCGCCTCCGCCCGTAATCGTCCCGCTTCAAAATGCTGTCGCCGTCGTGTGCCGTCATTTCTCCAATCGCTGGCTGCACGTACATTGGTTCATTTTTCCTCCCACGCGCGTCATCCGAATTTGCTCCTGACCGTAGAAATGCTCATAGAGCAGCAAGAGCACACCGGCAATAAGTGCGAGAGCAAGAGGAGTCAAATGAGGTTTGGAAAACATGGGACGCATGAGTTACTCTCCCTTGACTCTGAGTATGGCAACGACCTTCGAAATTCTCTGCTTCATCGGGGCTCAACAGCCGTCATCGTGAAAAATGTGCACATCGTGTGACTTATTTCCTCACCACTCCATTTGCATCGAGGACAGTCGATATTTTTTCCTTGAACTGAGCGAGAGGTAGGATAGGTCGCTGTTCAGGGGACAGAGACAACACGTACGCAACAAGCGCCCAGCGGTCGCGGTCACTCTCGAAGCTGTCAAGGTACGAAGGCATCGGCGTGCCATTGAGTCCGCCATTGAACGTGCGATAAATGTCTTCGGGCGCATAACCGTTCTTGAATTGCCATTTGTATGTGAGGTCCGACAACTTCATACTGTTCCCCCAATCATCTGTGAGGGTAGGGGCCGCAGGTCCGTCGCCCTTGCCTCCGTCGCCGTGACACTGTGCACATTGATACGTTTGGTAGAGTTTCTTTCCGGTAGACATGAGGCTCATAAGATCGGCAGGTACTGTTGGCACCGTCAGTAAGTCCGGTTTTTCCCCGTTCCTCCACGCCTCGCTAAACTTCTCGGAGAAGACGATAAGATAGATTGCGAGGTCATGCATTTGATCCTTGGAAAAGAATTGCTCCCATGCCGGCATTGTTGTGTTCGACACGCCGACTCGAATGATTTTTTCGACATCCTCCACGGTCGGGAGCTGTCCCGTCTTGGTCGAACGAAATTTATATATCCCCTGGCGAAAATCTCTTGGCTTCACATCGAATCCGGCGCCCAGAAACCCGAGACCGTCACCAGGAATTCCGTGGCAGGGTGTACACTGCTTATTGTAGAGCTCCTGCCCCCGAAGTGCCGCCTCGCGCTCGGGAAATTCCGCCGGGATTGTTGGAGATGGAGGGTTCGGGTTATACCGTAGCGCTTTTGCAACTCCCGGCTTGGTTGACCACTTGCTCTCGTCATCGGTGAAATAAATACCTCGGAGCGCGGCGCTCAGCTTGTTCCTGGCCCACCCGCCGCGTGATGCGAATCCCGGTCCATATAAATCGTACAGCTGAAAGAACTGGAATGCACTGGCATCTGTGAGCACCTCACGCACCTCATGGTAAAAGCGCTCGAACGTATACTCAAATCCAACGCCCTGTCCGCCGATAAGATAAATTCTATCCCGCACTGGATCGACAACGGCTTCCTGATGAAACAGGTATCGATAGTACGGACTGTTGGCTCCCCCGCTGTATTCGAGGAATTCCACCCACGGAGCGGGCGAAGCAGGATCAATTTCTACAAGTCGGTCCTTGACGTTGATGCCGTACACTCCGCCGTACTTTTCAAAGAACTCGGGAAATTGAGTGTCCATCCATTTGTGCTCTCCGATCGTATGGCCGATCGTGAATCCGAAGCTGGCCAGCGTATGTGTCTCCCATCGTGACCCGGGTGCCCAGTGGAAAATAACGCCCCCCTGAGGCCCTTCCCATTCCGTACCGCCATACGCTTCAACCTGATGCTCTGCCAACTTGTTGTTGAAGCACCAGAAAACGAAATCAAGCCAGCGCTCGTCGCCAGGCACGATTGTCAGGGCTTCTGTATTGAGGTCGGAAGTCGGATTGTAGCTCGTTCTGATTCCTTTTGTACGCCCGACCCACTCATCATTGCCCCAAGCGAAGCCGCTGATGTGACGGTATTCCTTCTCTCCGCGCGACTTCCCCACGAAGTACGCGACGATCGAAAAGAGAACGATCACAATTCCGGCGATGAAGAAAGATGAAGTCCCTTTTCGTTCCGGCTTTTCTGGTGTTGTCATGGCTGCCTCCTTTGATTTGGACGTGTTCCGTTCACGCGATTGTATTATTGAAGAAGGGTCTTATCCATCTCGCTCAGATTCATTGAGTCTTGTTGTTCTGCTCTTGGGAGCATGACGTCTACATGCTTTTTGCCGAATTTTCTCCCCGTCGTGCGAGAATAACGAGGTCTTTCGAGTTTCCCGGAACAAATTCGTTCATTGAGATTCCACCGAACATCTGGACGTCGGTGAACGCTGCAGATGTAAGAGCTGCAACAACATCGCGTTGTAGTAACGGAAGCAGTCGGATTGTCCTGTGATTCTGGAGAAGTCCGTCATGCGTTTTTTCGATAGTCAGAATATTGAAGACGACACTTTCACCGTCATAATCGTAATAGCGAACGAACGTCTTCGTTCCGGCTTCCTTCACGCTCTGCACTTTTTCCCGGTCGGCGAGGATACGATCGTAGTTCAGATTTTGAAGATAGACGATGCCTCCGGGGCGCAGCACACGCGCGAACGATCTGAGAGTCCTCTGCAGGTCTTCCTTCGAAGACGAGTGGGCAAGAGAGTTGCCAAGACTGAACACCGCATCGAATGTCCCGTTCAGCGTTCCAGAAAGAGACTCGAAACTGCCTACGAGCGTCTTGATCGAAAGTCCAAGTTGCCGTGCATGAGACCGAACCGAAGCGACCATCTTGGGCGAAAGATCAACCGCCGTCACATGTACTCCCAGTTGCGCCAGCAATAGAGCATGGAAACCGGTTCCGCATCCCGCGTCCAGGGCGGACTGAATCTCGTACTTCTCCACAAGCATATGGAAAAACGGCCGTTCCTGGACAAAACGCTTTTCGAAGCCGGTCATTTTGTCGTAGTCCGGAGCCAGGGCATCGTAGAAACTCCTCACATCATTGGTTTCGTCGATGAGATCAGTCGTGAGGGCCATAGGCAGGCACCTCTCCTCTAAAATGTTGATACACAGGAGCGTCAAGTTCCTGGAATCTCTTCAAGTACTCCTCCCCGGAGATGTTGTTCTGCCAGTGCCCTGTGAGAATCGCAAGACCTGTAACAGCCACAAAGACGCCGGCGACGAGTGTGCCAAACACCCAAGAGGGGACCCCACCCCTCATTCCCGATGTCTTCATCATGAGCGTATTCTTCACGGGACAAGCTTCAATGCATTTGAGGCAACTCGTGCACTCGTCACTCCAAACCCGTGTCGCCGCATGAACCTTGATGGCCGCGGGACAGGCCTTTGTGCAGAGGTTGCAGTCGATACAGGTTTCCTTGACCCGCGTGATTTTGAAAGGACTCAGCCATCCTGCCATCCCCAGCAGCGCTCCATAGGGACAAAGATAACGGCACCAGAAATTCTTGATGACCACCGACAGCAGAGCCAGGACGATAATTGTCCAGAGGACAAACGACGAGATCTGGGCAAAAAACAGATACATCTTGATATCGGCGACCTTATTGTACGGACTGTAGATGAAGTGATGCAACGATGGGACGTCCATCTGCCATATCGAAGCGACAAAGAAGAAAAGGAGTAGATATTTCAGAGATCGCAAAGGATAGTCCAGCCATCGGGGAACATTCAGGTTCCGTCCAAAAACCTTCTGCCCCAACATCCAGAGTGACTCGCTCAATGTCCCGACCGGGCACAGCCACGAACAGAATGCTTTTTTCAGAAGCACACTGACCGCAATGATGGCCAGCAATATGAAAACCGAGGCCGGATGAATGTCATTGAGGACACCTCCTTCGATCCAATGCTTGAGGCTCATCAGGGCCGAAATAGGAAGGAAGCCCTCAACTCCGGGCGGCCGCTCCACGAAGCTGCTTGCGCCGCCGGAAGTTCCCCATTTCATGAACAAATGAAATTCGATTCCAATCCAGATGCAGAGAAGCGCAAAGGTCAGTTGAACCGTCGAACGAAAAACCTGACTGTCATTCTTGAGCCTGAGAAACGCCTTTCTCACCCAAGATATGCCCGTTGGAATGGTGGGGCATGATTTTCGAAGCTCGGGCGGGATTTTCTTCGGGACGTGGCGTTGTACCCTGTCAACAAAGTCCGCCGTATCAACGGGCACCGGGCGTGTGACAGTTGAAGTCATTGAATCATCGAGGTTGAGCATATATTCAGATAGTTTTATCTTATTACAGTCCAAAAAAACCTAACCCTTTTCGAATCCGTATTCAGGTTTTCGCATCTCACGCGCGATCTGTGAAATGTTTTTATTGACAAGCATCGAGTAGATTGTCTCCCTGATATTTCCCCACTTATCGTGTACGGCACAGGGGTTCTTCCCCGAGCATTCGGGGAATCCCAGGACACAGTTGTTCATAAACGCGACTCCATCGATCGCTTCGATAATATGAAAGAGAGTGATTTCCTTTGCAGGCATTCCCAACCGAAATCCTCCCGTCGGGCCCCTCTGAGAAACAAGCAGACCCTTGTACGTCAGATCCTGGAGAATCTTCCCGAGAAAATGGTACGGAATTCTCAGCTTCTTCGTCAGTTCCTTGATCGATGTCATTTCTCCATCCCGTTTCAGGGCGAGGTAGGTTACCGCCTGGAGAGCGTATTCACATTGTCTGCTGAAGAGAACACTCATATATCAGACTAATTAGTCCTAATTTATCTCTTTGACACGTTTTTGTCAAGTGATTTTTCAGCCAATGTAATCCTTGTTCGGCTGCTGGTCGATCAACCAGGTCCGACGGGACAGGAAGATAGCGGCCAGGAGAACCAGGGGAACAAGGACCATGCAGAAAGCCCCAAATCCGGGTGATCCGTGAACATCGACATGGCCGACCGTGATGCTGCCAAAAAGGGGGGGTGTGAATGGCTCGATTTTCACCGAAGCCGAGCCGCTGATATTATGACCATATGCATACAAGGATTTCTGGAAGCTCCAGAGAGCAAATATCCCGGCGTAGGAAACGACAAAAAACAAATCAACAAGCTTCGACATCTTCCCCAGCACGATGGCTCGCAACGAGAGAAGAACGACGGCTCCAAGGACAAACGGGAGCCAGCGGAACTCAATGAACTTCTCTTCCTCAAGCGATCTGATTCCCATGTAGTAGTTCAAGGCATTGATCTCGAGAAGATCAAAATCAGTTCCTCCTTCAAGCTTGTGAGAATACACATTGAGCTGCAGACCGTTCGGGTAACGGCTCGATTCGAAACTCACCTGCCATAGCGGAGTGAAGAGCGCGGGCAGAACCAGGATTGCGGCTAGAAGAATGAGAACTCGACTACGAAGATCCAACGGAATGTCAAAGAATTTTGTGGCTTTTTCCAGAGCGCGTTTCATGGGATTCTCCTATTCAGGATCCCTCCCTGCTTCTTTCACTCTTCTTTCCCTCCTGCTCGCAAGGACGGGACAAATCGAATTGTGAAGACAGCCGTTGCAGAACAGCTCCAGCTTCGGCAACAGCGCATTACAACGGGGACAAATCTCACAGAACGGATTTGTTACCAAATACCGGCATTGGCTGCATTTCCTGACCTCAGATTGCAGCTGCTCGGCAAGATTTTTCTTTTTTGCGATTTCGTTCATTGATTTACTCACATGACAATCTGTGAGACAACCCCTCCGATGAAGAACGCGACAACCCATGTGCTTGCCCAAATCACCAGACCCTCTTTCAGGCCCCGTTCCTTCATCATGACCATCAGGGATGCAACACATGGAACAAACAACGTAATCGTAATCAGTGCAACCAGGATTTGGAACGGCTCAAGATTCATCTGGTAGAGTCCTGCAGCTCCGAAATCACGGCGAACGACTCCCATGATGAATGCCGTTGCGGCCTCCGGAGGCAATTGAAGCCACCGGGTGGTCAGAGGCATGATGGCCTTCTGCAAGAACTCAAGCGCACCGGTTACATCCGCAATCCCCACGGCCAGAGCCCCGGCAAAAAACCAGACAGCCGCCTCTTTCATGAACTGGGATGTTCGGATATACGTCTTGCGCATAACATTCTTTGATTTGGGCAGTCGAAGCGGAGGAAGATCGAGCAACAACGGTTCGGGGGAGCCCTTAAGCATCCGATTCAACACTGTGCCAACGGATATCAGGACAGCTACAATAACGACAGTGTAGAGAATCATGACGCCGAATCCAGCACCCGCAAGCAGAGCGGCAATCACGGCAATTTGGGCGGAACAGGGAATGGCAAACTGAAGAATGGCCGTGGCAATGGTTTTTTCTCTTTCCGTGTTCAGCAGCCGCGTCGTAATGGTTGCAGACGTGACACACCCAAATCCCAGAATCAATGGAATGACAGCCCGGCCATTTAATCCGAGGAAGCCAAGCCCGCGATCAACCATGGTCGCGAGGCGCGGCAAGTATCCGCTGTCCTCGAGAATCGAGAGTGCAATATAGAACGCCGCGACAAGCGGAAGTAAGAGAAACAAGAGATATGTCGTTGTCAAGGTGATGACGCCGAATTCTCCCACAAGCAAGGAACCCAGCCAGGAGGAGAGCGGCATCAGGGATCCGACCACACCGCGAATCCACGGTTCCCAGAGATTTTTTCCGATTTCCCCTTCGGTGAATCCGACAATATCCTGTGCAACAAGTTTCCCAACGAAGAGGTAGGCGCAATACAGAACCAGAAGAAGAAGAGGGACACCGGTTATTGGGTTGACCGACCAGCGGCCAAGAAGTTCCGAGAACCTGTTATGAGGATGAATATCGCGTAATATCTGATTGACGATGTAGTTCACGCGGTTCCGCCGGTCGACATACAGTTCCTCACGCCTGAGCCCTACTGCGACACCATGCCGATCCGCCACGGTTTCATCGCCTTCAAGCACAAGCAACGCCTCACCCTGCGACCCCATCATGCTCAGCATGCTATGGAGATAGGAGTGAAGCTCACGTCTTTGAGTACCCTCCCTTGCAGAGCTCACTGCAAGATCGATCAGTTGAGGATCGATTCCGTTTATTGCGGTGATAGGGAAAACATCCACGCCGAGGAAATGAGAGAGCCGGTCGAGATCGATGTCGATCCGGTGCTTTTCAACTTCATCCATGAAATTGACGAGCACCGTCATCTTCTTCCCCATATCGATCAATTGTTGGGTAAGAAAAAGATCTCGCTCAAGATGCGTTCCGTCAACCACATTCAGGACAATGTCGGCAGTGAGAATAATGTCACGGGCAACTCGTTCTTCATCATTGAATGACGAGACGCCGTAAATGCCGGGAGTGTCAAACAGCTCGAATCCCTTGTATCTTCCCCGTTCGATCTCGACGGTGGTGCCCGGAAAATTGGAGACATCGACGTAGAGGCCGGAGAGGGCGTTAAAGATGAGAGATTTGCCGACATTAGGATTGCCGACGAGGACGATTTTGGCGACACTGAGATCCTGCTGGAGGAAGCCGAGTTCGACGTGACGGTGTTGTTCCCGATGAGGGACGCGGGCGTGGAGATCATCCGGTGTCATACGGACCGCTCCTTCTTCACAACGATGACCAGTATCTCCCCCGCCAACTTGTGGCCTATTGCAATCTCCTGACGGTTTTTTCGGAGGACCACCGTTCCCCCGGGTAACCGCTCATGGCAGACTGCCACATCTCCCTCGGAAATGCCGAGGCGTATGAAATACGCGCGCAGCTTTCCATGCGGCAGCGATTGGATGCGCAGCGACTGCCCCATTTTCGCCTTAATCAACGGAATAACAGTGCTCTCGGTCATGCGTCCGGCGGAACCCTTTCCAACAGCCATTTTGATGAGTATCCTGTTCGGGGACAATATAGGAAACATTTCAGTCACAATTATCTGATTTTATAACCGGATGAAAGGTCCGTTGACGGAGCAACCAGGTCAGTGGTAGTGCTGAATTCCCTCGAGCAAAGCTCTGGATTCCTGTTCGGTTATCAGTTCCTTCAGAGCGGGGTACAGAATGGTGTTTTCTCTTCTAATGTGGACGCGCATTTGCTCGACGATGGTCCGTGCTATTGCCACCACAGTCCGGATGGAAGTTCCATGGAGCCTTCCTTCTTCCACTTCTTTGACCGTGTCAAGCAGATCCGAAAAGGAATCCCACATATCCTGATGATCTCCCTTAACCTGATCTGCAAGGTTCTTCATATGATGCTCAACGAGTGGAAAGAGATACTGCTCCTCGAGTTTCGTGTGTCGGCGGACCTCGGTGTTCATCCAACGAATCGTCTCCGCAATCTGCTCAAACGCCTCAGCCGAGAAGCCGTTGGCCTTCATGGAGTCCGCCGCATTCTCCAGAACCTGAAGATGGTGCATCGCTTCCTCATGCTCATTTCTCAGAAGTTCAAGAGGATCGGGCCGAACCCGCGAGTGAGTTTGTTCTTTGATCGATTTCATGATGCTCCATCCATTGCAGAGAGAGTCTCCATTCCCTTCTTCAACAGCTGCTCCGATTCCTGGCCGTAGCGCTGCCCAACGCGCGCAAAAACCCGTTCCGCTTCGATGATCTTCTTGCGGTCCGCGAGAAACGTCAATGCGCCCAACGCGGCACCTTTTGGACCAAAGGATGTCCGGAAGGGAATTCGCTTCATACGGGAATCGAAGAATTCCGTCTTGATTGAATCATCGAGATACACAATCGATTTGGGGCCCAACCTCGTCAGCCAGCCCTGATTCCTGATCTCTTTGAATCCATCTTCAGAAGTCACCACTATGATGTCCGGCTCTTCGATACCCGTATAGCCAACCGGGGAAGGACTGAACCAGAGTTCTGAAAGGGAGAATCCCGATCCTTGCGTCACCGGATTATCGTTTTTCTGTGTGACGTGCAACCCAACGTTAAGGGCCATCTGGCATATAAGCGCAGCAGACGACTGGATCCGTTCCCCCGCACTTCCGGCGAGAACGATGCTGAGAGGGTTCCGCAGCAACACCGGCCGTTGCGATTTCGCATCGGCGCCCTTTTCTTCTCCGTTGCTTCGATCCTTCCCGGAGATCTCTCGGTACCTGTCCGCATACGGCCGCCGATCATCATTGCGCTCAATACGTCCAAGCTGCCACCGATTGCGTGCGGCGATCTCAGCCAACTTCTTTCCCGTCAATTCATTGTCCGGAACTGCAAATTCCGTACACAGTTCGAGTACTTCGAGGACCGCAAACCCGGGAAAATCGATCGCCTCTTTCAGAAGTGACGGGAACTGCTGGTCAGTAGCAAGGGTCCTTCCAACCCACGGGGCATTACTGTGCTTCAGGATTTCACAAAGGTCGACCGGCGGAACAATGTTCCCCTGGGGCGTTGTCGCAGTGATAAAACACTCGGGCGTGAGTCCGGAACCCTGCCCTCCGGTCATACCGTAGACAAAATTATTGCAGACAATCACGGTAACGTCAACATTGAGCATCGCCGCGTGAACCAGGTGCTGGAGACCGATCATGGCACCCCCGTCGCCGATTAACACGATCGTTTTGAGTTTACGGGTGTCCAGCACCGAGTCGACAAGTGCAATACCGGTGGCGAATGCCGTCGAACGGCCGTGAGTTGTATGGACAGTGTGTATGTCTTTGAACAGATTGTCCGCCAGTCCAATGCATCCGATGTCCGTCACGAGGGCAACATCGTTCACGCCAAGCTGAAGCGCCACCAGACTCTCGTTAAGCCGCCGTAGAACGTTGTTATGGCCGCATCCCTTGCAGAAGGGGAATTTCACCTGGTCGTTCAGATATGACTGAATGTTGAGCATTGGTGATTGTTCGAGTGAGGTTTCTGATTTCATATTACTGAACGATAACGGACAAAATTTCCCTGGGTGTGATCATTGAACCAACCTTGTTGACTCCCACGACCGGATTTCCGCCGCAATATCGCTCGATCACGGACCGGTAGAGCCCTTTCATGTTCTCTTCAGCAACTATGACGCGGTTTATTCCGCGTAACGCGTCTGCAATCTTTTTTTTCGGCACAGGAAAGAGAGACTGAATCCCGAGAAACGATACTTTGCCGCCCTGCCTTCGCAGAGACTGCACAGCGTCTTTTGCAGCCCGGCTCGTGACACCATAGCTCACGAGGAGCGTTTCTGCCCCCTCTTGAAGGTCGGCATCCACGACTGCGAGATCCTGTTCACGCCAACGAAGTTTCTCCTCGAGATGAAGAAGGACATCGATTGTCTCAGGCGAGTTTTTTTGGAGTTTTCCCCGCTTGTCATGCGCGGAACCTGTGGCCGTTACTTTCACCTCTCCCCCCACCGGAGAAAAAGCGGGTATCTCCTGCGGATCACGAAAAAAATATGTTCCTCCGGGCATTGTTTGTCGGGCACCGTCTCCGCCGGCAACCTGTCTGAGACGCGGACGGTCCTGCGAGGTGAACTTCGGTAAAGAGTCATAGTCCACGCGTTCTGCAGTCATGCCCACTTCCTTGTCGCTCAGAAGAATAACCGGTGTTCGGTACAGCTCAGCCCACGTGAATGCCAAGACGGTCAACTCATAACACTCCCTTGCATTGGTGGGACAAAGCATGGGAAGTGTGTATCCCCCGGAGGTTGCAAACTCGGCCAGCAAGACGTCCCCCTGTGCTCCTTGT
>Ga0209641_10001322_pt1 | contig 22300 bp, 16 predicted proteins | sample RifCSP16_1_FD_184022 | JGI IMG/M metagenome (GOLD analysis project Ga0209641, IMG submission 184022) | Soil microbial communities from Rifle, Colorado - Rifle CSP2_sed 16_1 (SPAdes) (version 2) | ecosystem: Environmental > Terrestrial > Deep subsurface > Rock core/Sediment | place: Rifle... | reverse complement strand
GGCCTTCTTGGATTTACACTGCATGGGAGCCCTCCGAGTCCTCTTGGTTTAGCGTGGTCGCTTCCAAGAATACTCGTGGGGCTCGCTTTGGGCAATCGCCCGCCGTCCGCTTATGGTGCAATTTCAGTGGATAGGATAATGAAGTTGACCTGCCACTTGGTAGATCTGCAAGGATTGCAGACCAGTACTGGCTCTGCCCACGTGGGTCCAAGCGGCGTCCTCACCACACGGCGCTGTAGGTGTTGAAATTCCCGCTCTGTAGATTCCATAATCTCCGACCATCAGTAGTGGGCAATTCCCATCGGGATCAAAGGCCAGGCCGCTGATGTCGTGATTCAGACCAGAAGCAGGGACCCGAGCCCACGTTTCCCCCACATTGCTCAGGCAGCGCGGACCGGCGGTTGAGTTTGAGCATGTCACCCGGCGTCCGGGGAAGTAGAGATCGAAGTGCGTGGCGCTCTGGTCGCTGGCCCTACGGGTTCTGACCCATACCGGACGCTCGTTGTAGGCTGTCGCCTGGAGGTCGGTAGACCACGTCTGGCCTCCGTCATCAGATTCCCGCAATCCGGTGCCGGGAGAGGTGGCAAAAGTCGCGAACAGGACGTTGGCCTCCAGGGGTGAAACTGCGATTGCATGCGCTGTTTCACAGGTCGGCCCGAAATGCGTTGTGCTCCAGGTACTGCCCCCATCCGTCGAACGGCGATGGCCCCCACCTTGCAGACACACGTCGATCAATGTGTTTGTCCCAAGAGGCTGAGCAACCACCGAGCGCACTGGATCGGCAAGAATCGTCGTCCAGGTGCTGCCTAGGTCGGAGCTGGAGAGAAGCCCGCAGTCAGCAGCCACAAAAATGGAGCTGGCTCCGGAAAAGGCAATCCCAAATGCACTCTGCGGAGGAGGACAAGCGGCCGCGGGCAAGACATGCGCCCAGGTTTGGCCGCTATCCTTGCTGAGCCATATTCCACCGTTGTTGAAACTGGTGCTGAGTTGAGCATCCTTGATAGCCGTCGCGATCACGACTTGAGAATTTGATGAGCTTGGCTCCGCAAATGCGACATCGACCATACGAAAGGGAGGAAATCCATCGATGTGCTGCCAAGTAGTACCACCGTCGGTGGTCCGAAAGAGCCCCCCGCTTTCACTGGCGGCAATGGCAAGCTGCTTGTTGGTCGGACTGATAGTGACTGCCACAGTTCGACCACCACGAGAGATGTCGGTCTGAACTTCATCCAATGTGGCAACAGGTGGAGGAGGCGGAGGTGTAGGCACACAGGAACTTGCCTGGGACAAAACCAGGGCCAGAATAACTGCCTTGAACGTGCGGAATGAATGATGTGATTGAGCTGTATGAATTGTCGGCCTCATCATAGCCTCCCTAAATGATTGTGATGTCAATTATTCGTGGAAATCAAATGCGCCCAACTCCGCTTCTACATCGCTAGATGAAGCCGCCTGCGTCGCCGATATACCTGATCCTGTCTTGTGTGGTGTGCTTTGGGCGGCCTACGCTCTCTCATAATTTCCTGCCGCAGGCCGTGCGGAATTTCCGGTGTCGGCCTGTGGCAGGTGTCAGATCGAGGCCGTCATCGCTTGCGCCGGCTTCTGGGCCTGGCGCCGTCGTCCGGCGTGATCATTAAGGTCACCCCACCTTGAGGTACTCCATCTACCATTTGCGTGATAGTCAGCATAGGTTTGTCTGCCAGACCAGGAGGCAGGGTCCGTGGGTCCGCGGGATAATGCCCAAGTGGATCAGGCCGTGTCTGGAATTGAGGTATTGTGGTTTCGCAGGGACAAGGATCACGCTTGATCTCAGTTTGAGTGATCCGGTCTTTCGCCGGCCAGTAACTAAGGCGAAGCTCATCCTGACTGACCTCACCAGGCCCCAAAACACGGCTTCGCTGGGCGATTAGGTCACGTTGGGCAATTTCCATGCCAAGGATAAGCCGCGGCACCAAAACCAACTCGACTAGTTCAGGAATGGGGCCAATATTGCGCCGAGTCAGGCGAATGTCATCAAAGCGACGCGGCAGAACTCGGACGCTTCCGAAACTGGACAGCGCGCGCTTATTGTCGGTGTTGGGATCACCAGGGACAGTGATGATAGCCCGCACACAGGCGCTCCGGCTAGCCCCCGATGGCAAGGGCGCCCAGTCGACAGACCAGTCCTGGCTCGAACCCGCCGGTAATGATAGGCCAGAAAGAGATTGAGTCACTCCATTTTTATCCTGTATCGGTAACCAAGCCGTTGGCGAGAGGCTACCGGGAGCGTCTTGATACCAGAACTCCACGCCAATCCCGGAAGCGTTTTGGTTGCCCTTGTTGTGCAAGCGAATATGCAGTTTGTTGTTGGCCCAAAGGAACACGTCGCTGTCGGCTAATCCGTCACCGTCGTTGTCTACCCAGATGTCTGGCGAAACCCATGTCCAGGCCCAATTACGAGAGTCGATCTCATACTCGGTCTTCATTACGGAGTGCCAGCGCGTCACCATCACGTCGGGAGCAGAGGTGGCCGGACTTGCCGTAACCGTGAAACTTCCAGAACTGGCTGCGCCAGTGACCACTAAAACAATTCGGTTTAGACGTGTGCCATCTCGCAGATTAGGAAAGCGCTTGGTGTAGCTGGTCCGGTCGGTGCGATAGATTTCTCGCACGATATTGTTCTCATCGATGAGCGCTATCTGGAACAAGCAGCTTGTCAGCCCGGTCCCCGCAGTGAACTGTACCTCGACATTGGTAACTGAGGGATCCACCGTTACCTGATAGTAACGGCTGCCGAATCGCGGCACGGAGCTGCTGAAACTGGCTGCAGCACTTGAAGTCACGCTGCTGGAACCGGCCAGGGTAACCGATGCTAGAGTAGTTTGGAGCGGAGCGCCCGGTATGACGGTGGCAATCACATCGTCAATATGAATGTTGTCTTCATCCTCAATAAAGTCAAAGCGGCGGTCAGGTACATGGTTACCCAAATCCTTGAGGTAACATGCCAGGGCGAAGTTGCCCAAAGCGGTCTCGGCACTGAGGAGATCTTGCCGGGCAGAGTCAAGGTAGCCAAATTCGAAGAAGTCCTGATACCACGGCAAGGATCGTATGGCCTGCTTGATATCGTCGCTGGACCAGCTACCCGCCTCGCACTCCTCGATGATCCGTCTGTAGGTCTCCACGCCGATAAGTGGCCTGTCGGCGGCCGGGTTGCTGCTCCATGAATGTTGCTCAGCAACATAACGCCAGAACAGGGATGTCTTGTATTTGAAATTAGTGTTTTCCAATGATGTATGGGGTTGGATCATGTAGCCGCCATTGATGCCCAGAGATGGTTTGACGTTGATGTTCGTGCCAGCCTCGTCTAAGTAACGGTTCATGAGATCGGCAGCTGAATCCTCGGCCCAGACAGCCCCACCTTCCAACATCCCAGCTCGCCATGTGCCACTTCCGGCGTACTGAAACTGCACCATGTGGAAAAGCTCATGTACCGCCACCGCGCACAGTACCTCTGGTGGAAGTGCATTGTTAACAAAAAAGGTACCCGTTGAAGGATCGGCAGCGCCGAACGGATCACTATTTACCACAACCGGGATCTTTCCCCCGGCGGCAGGGTTGCGCATGCTGAAAGGCGGGCTCGTATAGGTGGCCAGCGCCCGTTCGAGCCAAAAGCAGATGCGCTTGATGTAGGTAGGTGGATCTCCGGCAGGCAGGGTGGCGAGCACTGCCGTGCCGCCGGGCTCAATGACATTTTGTGAAAAGGTATCGGGGTCCACTGCCGCCGGCCCGGAGTCCTGGAATGTAATGCGAAAGTTGGGACACTCGTGCACCTGCTCGGTGAAACCAAAGGCATATTGGATGTGTCGCATCCGTAGGATGTCATCTACCTGTAGAGCAATCTCGCGCGGCCAACCCTTGAATTTGATGAGTGCATCAATTGTCTCCAAGAGCTGCGTGCCGCACAGCGTATGGCGGACATGAACGCTCGGTACCAACTCCGGTGAAAGCGCTTCGAGACGTCTTCGCACCTTGCGCTCGTACTTCGGCTCTACCATTGCACGGGCGATGTCGAGCACCACCTGGGGTTGAGCTTTGGAGACTGCTTCTGCATTGAGCAGGAGTGGTCCCACCTGAACTTTGGGTCCCTCATGTTCTTTGGGCCGCAGATTAGCAGGCACTGTCAGATTGAGCGTCGCCTCCTTGGTGGTGAGGCGCAGAGGCCTTTCTTGGGTAGAGGCGAGTTGACGGCCCTGTCTATCGCAAACCACGGCGTAGATCGGCGAGACACATCCTTTTTCGGACCGGCCACGCCACTTCGCGGCGTACGCGCCTCGTTTGTCGGTTTTGCTCCTGGCTAGCGGCTTGGTTTGGGCAGCGTCATAGAACAGCACCGTTGCTCCTGACAAGGGCTCCCCAGTATCTTCCCATTGGACAAGGCCATGAATTAGCTGTGCCATGTGCGTAGATTCCTTTCGGTTAGGTGTCTTGTTTCATCCAACAAAACCTATACTTGCAACGGCCGCGCGTTGCGAGCGCCGGGCCAGTTTCGGGTAGAGTCTGGCTGCATGCTCACTTTCGCGGCCATTGCACTTCAAATGGCCGGCAGACAGGGGCTAACGACTTCGGCGTCGGTCGCCACCGGGCAGTGCATGGTAGGTCAGGCATCAACGAGCGACACCGAGGTGGCGTCTCCTTAGCATCGCGGGCGTCATACACAGACTCGCTCGGGCTTTCCAAGGACCAATATTGTGCTCGTGTCGTATGTCATCCTACTCTCGCAGGTTACCAAGCCATTGGCCTTTAGCTCATCCAGGAACGCTCCGGGTGGGATTACGCGGTGGCCAAGGGATTCCTGCATCGTGACCTCCATCGACTTGGCGATCGGCGTCCCACGGCGATGCCGGAACGCAATCAAGAAATATAACGAGCGCTCAGCTGGCGTCATGTCGTCGCGGAGCCAGCAGTCTTCTACAAAACCAGTCGGGGTCTCCATGATCCGCTCGATGACCTCCCGGAGCCAGAAGCATTTCCCGATGAGGGGAAGATCGACGCGGTCGATGAGCCGGTTGTAGGCTGCAGCGTCTCCCGCAGCGAGGCTGCCGAGCAGCTCCTGAGTGGCCTTCGGTGAGCTGAGCTCGGTAAGGAGCTGACCCAAGGCTCCAAAGCGGTCGGCCAAGTCTTGATACAGCTCGTCGAGATTAGAATCGTGTTTCTTCATGGTAAATCTCCTTTCAATTGACGCTGCGTTGGTATGTAACCCGTTTGTACTCCGAGAGCTTCAGACGCCTACCGGCTTGTAATCGGCGGCGCTATTTTTTTGCGCCGTCCGGCACACCGAATCATCAGACATAGCTTCTTTCGGGAAGGGAACCACGGCTTCTGTGCCAGTGTTGCGCCCTACTTCCCTCATTCTCTTGCACAGATGTTGTCGATCCAGAACTCTTGACCTCCGACTCTGAGCTTTTGTACCGCACCTGTGAGAATCACGATGCCCTTCTTGCCACTGGTCACAGGCGTTATTGAGACGGAAACATTCACGCCGCCTATAGTATTTGGCACTGCCGAAAGATCTCCGACGAACAGCGGACTGCCATTGACAGAGATATTTTCGAAACCTCCTTGGTCAAGGAATTCGAACCTGACTTCTCTTGGAGCAAAGCCAATATTACTGAAATCGAACTCTAGTGAGTGCCAACACTGAGCGGTGGCTCAAAGTCCACTCAGACCTCACGGGTCCCCACCTGCCAACGCCGTGGTGGTACGCGCTCCGTGTGCAGCGTTTCGACCTGTCCGTCCCTGTCGGCTGCCGTATACACGACGACCACATCCAGCTCGACCTCGCTCTCGACGACGACAAAGCCCTTTAGGAAATCGGCCTGTGGTTCAGGGAACTTGAAGATTTCCGGGTTAAAGATGTCCGGGCAGTCGATTTCCAGCGCTTCGTCCGGGCCAAGTTTTGCCTCGTGAAACTCAGATACAGGGCCAGGCTTCAACCCCGGCCACGCGACAGCGATCTTCACGCGGAAGCGAACCTTCGTGTCGGTCGGATTGTGCACGTTAACCGCAGTGAAATAGACTCCAGGCGCTACAACTTCGCCAGCCGATTTTCCGCAAACAAATTTCGCTGCGTACTGGAACATCACTTGTTCTGCGAATTGCGCCTGATAGTGAGCAAGAATCCGCTCGGCAGAAAGCGCTCTAGGGTACAAAGCCACCTCGTCAATCAGCCCATTGAAAGTCCGATGGGACGCGCCGGGAGGGTCATACCGGTCGCCAATAACGAGAGCAACTTCATCCGACTCATCTTCCTTGATGTCAATGTCAACTTCAGAAGTATTGATAGACTTCACGGTGTCTAGAATGCCGTTGAGGTAGATCCGGATTACTTGCCCATCGTAGGTTGCCGCCACGTGGGTCTCCGCGCGTAACGCGACCACGCCGATGCTAGTCGCATTGACAATCGTGAGGTTCGAAACCCGCATACGGAGCTCTACAAGAACATGCGCGTCAGACTGTACGCTCAGGCTGTATTGAGGGACACCCACATAACTCTGTTTCTCAAGAATGCGCTGCTGAACAGCGGTCGGGCCGTCCCATCTGACCTTGGCCTCCATCGTGATTCTTGTGGGATTAAGGTCCTGCTTATTGGGAACCGCATTCGTAACCGTAATTCGCCCCGTCATACCATCAAAGAGCGCCGCCGTGTCCCCTCTGTGAAAACCGGGCAGCCCGAACGTGACTCCACCAGTGACCGTCCCGTTGTGTCCGTGTCCCGTTGCGTCGGCTGCGGTCCTGCTTCCAAGGCGTTCCCCCAGACGCCAGTAGCCGCTTGGCCCATCCGCCATAACTTCATCGGCGAATTTTTGAATTGCCATTTTGTCTCCTTTGCTTGGTATGTGTGGTGGCTCTCGGTTAATTCTCCACTATTGCTGGGTTCCCACATCGGCGTAGTCAAAAAGAAAGGTCCCTGACTGTGTAGTGAGTCCAGCGCCATTGGTCGCCATAACGCGAATGAAGCCTTCAATATCAATCGGTCCTGCGCCTGTCGTATTTATCGTACACCCGGTCGTTGCTATGGGATCGGCAACCGCGTTGATCTGCCAAACCGATGGAGGAGGAGATGGTGGAGTACCAAATGTGAAAGGCAAGAGAGTCCTCCGAATGATTGGCGTTAGTCCGCCAGGGGGGCCACCGCTGCTACATCTAAACGTGAGGTTTTGTGGGCTGCCTGTGCTTGGATCTGGTCGGGTAGCGAGCGTAATGCCCGTGATGCCAGACTCGGGGTCACCGGCAGTCGCTATGACCCGAATCTTGAGATCCGAAGCGAGCTTATTCTTGGTTACATCTGAAGAGGTAATCTCGAACTCCCCGCGTGGGTTCGGTCCTGTCGGCGCCTCCAGCTGTACCAGAACTTGTACAAACCCAGGAGGTGATGTGTCAGGACCACTCGGAGTTGGAGGTGGACAACCGGTCAGAAGAATTACGCTGCCAGCTACAACAACGATCATGATACGACGTTGAATCTGATTCATTGATTGCCCCCTTATTTATCAAGTTCACCATGCGCCGGATCGATAACGTTGCAAATGGCTGATGACAACCATTTAGTTTATGCGACGACATTTAATGTGAATGCGGTATCGGTATTGCCAGTGATCTTAACGTCAGTCTTCACTTGCCCCGCCACATTGGCGCCCCCCACTGAACGAGAGTGGAGCGATCGCTTGGAAAATATGGTTCGTAGTATGTACTAATCAATTCCTTCACCACTATCCAAATCAGACGCCGCTCCCATTTGCTCCAAGAACGGCTGAATGAACGGCCTAATAGCGTTCAAATCTTGTATATACTGCCGTTCCCCGCCCGGCACATGGGTGATATGCCCGCGCCACATGGTTCGACCTGCTTCATCCATTTCTTCTTCGAGCCAGATCTTAATGATGAACGAATGGGTGCGGGACTCGGTCGGCTCCATGAAGTTCCTTGCGCTATTCGTCAGGAGACGAGTAGCTTGTAATAGTTACGCTGATTTGAACATGCGAGCAGGATAAACCAGCTTCATCTTTTGAAGCGTCTATTGAACGTCTGTTACAGCGTCTGAGATTTTTGGAACAATACGGCGTCGATTTCGAACCGTGGCGGGAAATTTGGAGTCAACGCGAGTTGCTCAGAACTTCTTCCAGTGCGTGAAGTTCCTGATCGACCTGATGCTGAAGACTGTTCAGTGTCGCTTGGAGAGATTTGAGGCGCCCCACCATGGGCCGGAGGGTCGCCGAATTCGTTTGCCGTTCCGAGTTGTCGTCATTTGGAAACGCAAGATCGAGTACAATGTCGGCCCGAATCTGCTCGCAGAGTGTAACCGTGCGTTGAGACGGCTTGACGCCCAACTCTTGATCCAGCGCCGCCACGCACCGCTCGTATTGGCGCAGTGCCCCGGCGCGATCGCCGGCCAGGTAGCGTAAGCGCATCAAGCGCCAGTGTGTGCGCTCACGGGCACGATCAAAGCGAAGAATCTTCGTTCCGTAATCTATGCCCGCCTCGTACAGCTGATGCGCCTCACAATACGCCATCAACTTGTCCAACATATCGAGGTAGTTGTTCTGCAGTCGCTCGCGCTCGTATAGGCACCAGTCTTCGTACCAACCCTCAAGTAGATCGCCGCGATAGAGTTGGATCGCTTCTTCGAGGACTCCTACGTGCACTGGTTCCAGCGCCTGGCCCGGGATACCCCGGACGCGCGCCATCGCCTCGTCAAACACACGCACATCCAGCCACAAATCGGAGAAAGAGATGATGCTTACCCAATCGGGATCGATCACCAGCAGATCATTAGGCTGCTTGTGGCTGCCAGAACGCAAAGCGAGTTGAATTTGCCACAGTGCCTGTCGCAGGTACTTCTTGGATTGCGAGGTTGGATTATCACCCCACAGCAGGCTGGCGAGCGCCTCACGGTGATGCGGGCGATCGCGATTGAGCAGCAGGTAGCAGAACAACTCCTGCACCTTGAGGGCATCGAGACCGCCCATGGCGCGACCAGTGCGCTCGGCCTGGAATTTTCCGAACAGGCGAATTCGCAAGGTGTTCATATGGATTGCCCAACGGTTACGGCAAAACGTTGGCCTTGCTGAAAGCGCATCGACGCCAGCGCGATCCATTCCTCCGCTTGATCGGACAGCAAGATGGCCGAGACATAGGTGTGATCGTCGAATTCCGCCAAGGCACGTTGAATCCAATCGTATTGGGCGGCATAGGCGCGCTCGAATTCCGGCGTGTCCGGCGTTAGGCCTTCAGACTGTTGAAGATGAGCATCCAGGTGATAGATGTCTTTGACGTAGCGCCGAACCGTGAGTTTGTGGATAGCCCGCTGCTGGGCGGGCGATAGGTTCTCGTAAAGGCCGGCGTACAAGGTCAACAACTCGAATCATAGTTGCCCTCTTTTGTCGTTAACATTCAGTTGATCGGCGCTGTTTGTCTGCTGTTCCAGAAACGTAAACAGCCCTGGCAAGTCGGCGAATCCGATGCGTTCGCCCGTGCGCGAATCTTCCAGCGACGCATGCCACACGGTTGAACGACCCGTGTTCACTCGCCACAAGCGCAGCAGATAGGAGCGATAGGTGCGTTGCTCGTCGGTCATTTCGCTGATGGGTGAATTTGGGTACAGACAAAGCAACCTTGGCTGCCGTTGTCTATTGGTTGCGCGCATCATAGCAGGAGAGCGTAAGGAAAACGCAAGGTAGACAGCGCGCACCAAATGGCGTATGATTATTACCAGCCATTCGCCAAGGATTTCTAGCCACCTAACACGCTTGATAAACACCAATCGCTGAAATCGAATGTAGATCGGGTATACGCCAGGGGAGGCTGCATCGTGCACAATCTGTCGCTTTCGTTGCTTGGGCCGTTTCAAGCCACGCAAGACGGCCAGCCGCTCACGGGCTTCGAGTCCAACAAGGTACGGGCCTTGCTGGCGTATCTGGCTGCCGAAGCGGATCGGCCACATTCACGCGATGAGTTGATCGGTCTGCTGTGGCCCGATCAGCCAGACGCGACTGCTCGCGCCAACTTACGACAGGCTCTCGCCAATCTGCGGAACGTCATCGGTGATCGCACCTCAGCAACCCCGTTTCTCTCTACAACGTCCGATGGTATTCAATTCCAACGAAGCGAGCGTTGTTCAATCGATGTCGTCGTCTTTGCGGAGTTGATCGCCACGTGTCGAGCGCACACGCATCGCCGCCTTGAAACGTGCCGCTCGTGTGCGCAACGCTTGCAGCAGGCGGTCACGTTGTATCGCGGCGACTTCCTCGCGCAATTTGTGCAGAGTGGGAGTGAAGCATTTGAGGAGTGGACGCTGATCAAACGAGAGCAGCTGCATCGCGAAGCCCTCGATGCGCTGTATCATCTGACTCAACATTTCGAATGGCGGGGTGACTACAATCAGACATTGCATTATGCTCAACGTCAACTGGAACTCGATCCGTGGCGCGAGGAAGCCCACCGGCAGGTCATGCGCGCCCTGGCCTTGACCGAACAGCGGAGCGCAGCGCTGGCTCAATACGAAACGTGCCGGCGCGTTCTGGCTGAAGAGTTGGGCGCAGAACCTGCGGAGGAAACCACCGCCCTGTATAAGCAGATCAAGGCGGGCACTGTCACATCTGATGTTCAGCAGCGGCCGTGGCTAACACCCGCGACACCACTCATTGGACGCGAAGCGGAACTCGCCGAAGCGAACGCGATCTGGAACAAGGCGCGCACGAGCAAGGGCCAGGTGCTACTGATCAGCGGTGAGCCAGGTATCGGCAAGACGCGCTTGCTGCACGAATTGATGGCGCAGGAACGATATAGCAACGCGCATGTCTTGCTTGGCGAATGCTACGCAGAGGGCGGCACGCCTTTCGCCCCGATGGCCCAGGCGCTCCAATCTGCTATGGACCTGCGTGTTCGTGATGCCCTCAATGTTCTCAGCCCATCTGTCATTTCCGACCTCATCATATTCGTGCCAACGTTGCGTGATCGTTTCCCCGACGTGCCGCTAAATCTGCCGTTGGAGCCACAAGCCGAGCAACAACGCCGCTTTGATAGCGTCGCCAGTTTCCTATCAACCCTCGCCACCCGTGCGCCGGTGCTGTTGATCATCGAGGACGTCCACTGGGCGGACAGTGCGACACTTGCCATGCTGCGTCACATCGCGCGCCGCATGCGCCGGTCCAAAGTGTTGATCGTCGCCACCCATCGTGAGGCCGCATTCGATGAGGCAGGCCTCTTTCATGAATGGTTAGGCGATCTCCAGCGCGAGTGCGCGGCCAGTTCGCTCAACCTCACGCGGCTCGACAAAGAGTCCACCCGCGATCTGCTGGCCGCGCTTTTCCGGGAAGCGATCACGCCGGAATTTCTCGACGGCATTTTTAACGCCACGGAAGGCAACCCGTTCTTTGTCACGGAGGTGTGCCAGGCCCTGATCGACGAAGGCGCAGTATATCGAGAGGGTGGAGGCTGGCAGCGCCTCAGCATGGCGCAGATGCAGATTCCACGCAGTGTGCGGCTGGCGATTCAACGACGCATTGAGCGACTGCCGGAAGCAACACAAGATACGCTGCAACGAGCCGCCGTGCTCGGGCGCGAATTTGAGTTTGACGTGTTGCAGGCGATGAGCGACTTGAGCGAAGATGCGCTCATCGACGCGTTGGACACCGCTGAACGCGCGCAGCTCATCGGTGAAGTGAAGAAGGATGGGCGCATGACCTTTGCCTTTGCCCACGCGCTCATTCCCGCAACGCTGCGGGAGGGCGTGAGCGGCATGCGCCGCCAACGGCTGCATCGCCGCGCCGCCCAGGCGTTGGAGCGGGTCTATGCTCAGCGGCTGGGAGATTTCGCCGCGCAGATCGGGCGGCAGTACGCTGAAGCCAATGATGGCGAGCAGGCCGTCCCCTACCTGCTGCAAGCGGGCGATCGGGCGCGGGAGGTGTACGCCTATCAGAAAGCAATCGATCACTATCAACAGGCGCTGGCGTTCTTGAAGGCGCAGGCGCCGAGTGGGCTGGCGCAGGCCGCGCGCACGGCCATGACGTTGGGGCAGCTCTACCACACGCTCTTCCACTTTGACCTGGCGCAGCAGGCGTATGACGAAGCCTTCGACCTGTGGCAGCGGGCGCAGGACGCCCAAACGGCCAACCTGCTGCCGCCCGCGCCGCACGCGCTGCGACGATATTGGGGCGATTTTGAAACGCTCGATCTCACCACGGCGAATGATAGGATTTCGGACGTGCTCATCGAGCAACTCTTCAGCGGCCTGGTCGAGTTGATGCCTGACCTGGACCTCGAGCCGGACCTGGCGCGCCGCTGGGAAATGTCAGAGGATGGGCGCAGGTATGTGTTCCACTTGCGGCCGGGCGCGCGCTGGAGCGATGGCGCGCCGGTCACCGCCCACGATTTCGAATTCGCCTGGAAGCGCACTTTGAATCCGGCCGTCCATTCGCCGAACGCCGAATACTTGCTTGGCCTTAAGAACGCCAGAGACTATCACGAAGGCCGGCTGCCGCCCGAAGCCGTGGGCGTGCACGCGCTCGACGATCTGACGCTCGTCGTCGAACTGGAAGAGCCTATCGGCCAATTCCTATATCTGTTAGCCTATAATGCTACCTTTGCGATCCCGCGCCACGTGGCGGAGGCTTACGGCGACGACTGGAGCCAGCCTGAGTACCTGGTGACAAACGGCCCGTTTCGGCTGGAAGCGTGGCGGCGGGGCGAAGCCGTCGTGCTGGTGCGGAACGCCACGTATCATGGCCGCCGTGGCGGCAACCTGGCGCGCATCGAACTTGATCTGTGGAAGGGGTCAGGCGACTCCCTGGCGCCGTACGAGCAAGATCAACACGATGTTTACGATGTTTACCTTGTTAACCCGGGGACAGTCGAACAGGCACGGCAGCGCCATCCGCGCGAATACGTGACCGCACCGATCGCGGCTACTTACTATGTGGGTTTTGACACGACGCGTCCGCCCTTCGACGACGCGCGCGTGCGCCAGGCATTGACACACGCCCTGGATCGACCGACCCTGGCAAACGTCGTCCTGCGCGGCAGCGTTTCGCCGGCGACGGGCGGCCTCGTGCCGCCGGGCTTGCCGGGCCATTCGGCCGGCATCGGGCCGGCGTACGATCCGGAGCGGGCGCGGCGGCTGCTGGCCGAAGCGGGTTATCCCGACGGCCGCGGCTTCCCAACCGTTGAAGCATGGGAAGGTTCCTACGAAGGATTTCAACCTGTGTTCAACTTTCTCACGATCCAGTGGCACGCGCAGCTGGGCATTCAGGTCCATTGGAAACATATGGAGTGGGTTGAATACCTGAATCGCCTTCGGACTGAGCCACCGCCAATCTTTTGCATGGGCTCGACTGCCGATTATCCCGACCCGGACAACTTCCTCCGCGTGGCCATGCATCAACCCGAAATGCGCTGGCGCGATGACCGCTACGAACAATTGTTGGAGATCGCACGCCGCAGCGCCGATCAGGCCGAGCGCCTGAAGTTCTACGCCGCGGCTGATCGGCTGCTCGTGAAAGAAGCGCCCATTATCCCGTTGTACTATGGGCGTCGGCATTACGTGCTCAAACCGTGGGTCAAGCGGTATCCCGTTTCGCCGCTCAAAGAAGCCTATTGGAAAGACGTGATCATCGAGGGGCATTGAACCTCACCCCCCATCCCCCTCCTGACAACGAAAAGATGTTGTCAGGAGAGGGGGAGCGCAGGGGGGGAACACGAAAAGCGTGCTGGAAACCTTTACGGCTGACGCGAACTGGGGACTGCTCGATCACATCAAGATGCAGCGCGAATTAGAGATTATTTTCCGGCGAAGTGTGGACCTCGTTAGCAAGCGTGCGCTTGACCGCAGCCCGAATTGGGTGCGCCGCAACGAGATTCTGAACACGGCGCGCATCCCCTTTTCAGAATGGGAGATCGCTGATGCAACGCGATGATGCTACCTTGTTCGACCAGCTACAATCCCTTTTGCCAGAGTGACAGCAAGCACAGTAATCGGAGGTAAACATGCTCCAACCCGATCGCATCGTCCCCACCACCTGCCCCTACTGCGGGGTGGGCTGCACGCTCGAGCTGCATATCCGGGACGACACCATCTACAAAGTCACCTCGCCGTTTGACAGCCCGGTAAATCATGGCAACCTGTGCGTCAAGGGGCGCTTTGGCTACGACTTCATCTACAGCCCCGCGCGCGTGACGACGCCGTTGATTCGCAAGACGCCACAAACGCCCGGCCATCGCACACAGGCGTTTGATCGGTCCGAGTGGCGCGAGGTCTCGTGGGATGAGGCGCTGGACATCGTGGCCGATCGCCTCGTCGAGATTTACCGGCGCGACGGGTCGGATGCGCTGGCGGTGTACTGCTGCGCGAAAGCGACGAATGAGGACAACTACCTACTGCAAAAGATGTTCCGCGCGCTGTTCCGCACGAACAACGTCGATCACTGCACGCGGCTGTGCCACGCCGGATCGGTCACCGCGCTGCTCAAGGCGCTCGGCACGTCGGCAATGAGCAACACCGCCGCCGAAGTGATCAAATCTGACTGCTTCATCGTGACTGGCTCCAACACGAGCGAGAATCATCCCATCATCGCGCTGCCCATGGAGCGCAAGCGCAGGCTGAAATGGCGCTGCCGCCCGCGCCGCACGCACTACGCCTTCGAAAGGGCGTTGTCGATTTCCTCGATCCAGCGTTGATTCTGAACCCCGACCAATCTGCCATCGCCTCGCAGCTGTTCAGCGGTTTGGTCGAACTCAGTCCTGAATCTGACCTTGTACCCGGGCTGGCGCGCGCCTGGGACTTGAGCGACGACGGGCGCCGGTACGTGTTCCACCTGCGTCGCGATGCGGCGTGGAGCGACGGCGCGCCCGTCACGGCCTACGACTTCGAGTTTGCTTGGAAGCGCGTGCTGCATCCGGCCACGGCCTCGCCTCTAGCTGAGCAACTCTATGACATCCAGGGCGCTCAAGCGTTTCATCAGAGTCAGGCGCCGCATGCCGACGCCGTGGGCGTGCGCGCCATCGACGACTTCACGCTGCGGGTAGACTTGGAAGAACCGGTCGGATACTTTCTGCACCTGCTCACCGCTGTCGTGACTGCAGCCGTTCCGCGGCATGTGGTAGAGACGCACGGCGACGTCTGGAGTGCGGTGGAGCACATCGCCAGCAACGGCCCGTTTCGGCTGGACACCTGGCGACCCGGCGAGACGATTGTGCTGACTCGCAATCCGACCTATTTCGGTGTGTTCGGCGGCAACTTGACGCAGGTCGAACTGACGCTGTCATCGTCTTCTTACAGTCGAATCATGCTGCAACAGTATCTGGAGGACCAGCTCGATGTGTGCCAGCTAAGCGACCCGGACGTGATTGAACTGATGCGACAACAGCACGCCGACGAATATCGGTCGCTGCCAATTGTTGCTACTGAATATCTAGGTTTCGACACGACCCGTCCACCGTTCGACGATGCCCGGGTGCGACGCGCACTCGCGCATGCCGTTGATCGACGCACACTGGCCGATGTGGTGTTACGCGGCGCAGTCGCGCCAGCCATCGGCGGTTTTGTGCCGCCCGGCCTGGCAGGGCACTCGCCCGACATCGGGCTGGCTTATGATCCCGACCACGCTCGACAGATGTTGGCGGAAGCTGGCTTTCCTGATGGGCGCGGCTTCCCGCTGATCGAGGCGCTCACCATTGAGTTTGATGAGATATGCCGGGCAGCTCAACGCTCTGTGGCCGAACAATGGCGCACGCACCTGGGCGTTTCCATAGAATGGCAAACGATGGAGTCGACGGCGTACTACAAACGTCTCCACGATGCCACGCCGCAACTCTTTGATGCCGGCTGGACCGCCGATTATCCCGATCCAGATCATTTCCTGCGACCGACGATGTATGGGCCTTATTACCGCTGGCGTAGCGATGAACTGGATCGATTGCTGCAAGCCGCCCACCGGCTGTCCGATGCGGCAGAACGCTTGAAGTTCTATCAGGCCGCCGACCGCTTAGTCATAGACGAGGCAGTCATTGTGCCATGGGGCTACAGGCAGAGACACCTTCTACTCAAACCGTGGGTCAAGCGCTATCCGCTCTCGCCGCTTAGGGACAATTATTGGAAGGATGTGATCATTGAGCCGCATTAGCGGATGTTTTCGCATTGACAGAACGCCATTTCTCTCCGACACGGCTGACAGTGTTCAACTCCATCGCACTGAACAACGCTCAATTGATGTTGTTGCCTTCAACGAGCGGTCAGTCACCCCTTCACACGCGCGGTCAACATCTCTATCTGTAGTGATCAGTGAGCAGTGAACAGTGAACAGTGATCACTGCTCACCGAACTACTACTCACTGATTACTGATGACTGATTACTGATGACTGATCACTAAACAGGCTATGCCGCCGGGTGCGAACAGACATACAGGCCGAGCATCACGCCGATAGCGCCGTCCAGCGTAGCTGTGCCCGTGGATACGCACTGGCAACCGACCAGGGCGCTATAAACCAGAGCGAGCAGGATGAGGACCCACAACGTCTTGCTTTTGCGCCTGCGCCGGTCCTGGCCCATGTCGCTGTTCAGGTCGCGATCACCCTACTCGTAGCGCAGCGCCTCGATCGGTCTCAGACCCGCCGCCCGATTGGCCGGGTAAAGCCCGAAGAACACCCCCACCGCCGCCGAGAACCCGAAGGCCAGCATGACCGATTCCATCGACACCACCGTATCGATTAGCCCCGATGCATTCACCAGCGACGAGACGCCGGCGCCGGCCAGGATGCCGATTACCCCACCCAGCACCGATAGCGTGAGCGTCTCCGTCAAGAACTGATACAGGATGTCGCCCCGCCGCGCGCCGACCGCCTTGCGCAGCCCGATCTCGCGCGTGCGCTCGGTGACAGACACCAGCATGATGTTCATCACGCCGATGCCGCCGACCACCAGCGAGATGCCGGCGATCGCGCCGAGGAACACGGTCAAGGTGCCGGTGATGCTCGTCGCCGCCGACAGAATATCGGATTGCGACTGAACGGTGAAGTCGTCGTCCTCGCCCAGGCCGATTCCGTGCAACGTGCGCAGCCTTTCCGTGATCGCGGCGATGGCGGTGTCGATGCTATCGGCATTCGTGGCCGACACTTCAATCGTCGAGACGGACTTTTCGCTTCCGACGCGTGTGGTCGACAGGCGCGCGAACGCCGTGGTGATCGGAATGTAGGTCGTCGTGTCACGGCCGAAGCCGAACCCGCCCGAGCCTTGCGACTTCATGACGCCGATCACTTTGAACTGGATGCCGTTGATCTTGATCGATTTGCCGACCGGGTCGAGGCCTCCGAAGAGATCGGTCACGATCTGCGAGCCGACGACGACGACGCGCGAGCGGTTGCTGACATCGCTGGCCGAGATGAAGCGACCGTGGTCGAGCTGATCCGGGTGCGCGATCGCGTAGTCCGGCGTCACGCCGACGATCTGCACATTCGTTTGCTTGCTTTGATACTTCACGATTTGGCGCGACTGCACCTGCGGCGAGACGGCTGCTACACCGGCCAGTCCTTTCAACGGCTGCGCTTCCTCGTAGGTCAAGGGCGCGGTCGTGCCACCGCCGGCGCCGGACGGCGTGAAGCTGTTGCGCGTGCCGGAGTAGACCGTGATCAGATTCGCGCCGATGCCTTCAATCCGGCTCGTGATCGACGCCTGCGCGCCGGTGCCGATCGACAAGAGCGCCACCACCGCGCCGACGCCGATGACGACGCCTAACATCGTCAGCGCCGAGCGCAGTTTATTCGCCAGCAACGCGCGCAAGGCGCTGCGGACATTCTGCGAGAAGTTGAGTCTCATAGCACCACCCCATCTTTGAGCTGTATCATGCGCTGCGCGTTCGCCGCAATCGCCGGATCGTGTGTGACGACAATCACGGTGATGCCGCGTGTCCGGTGCAGCTCGCCGATCAGCGCCATGATCTCGGCGCCGGTCTTCGAGTCGAGGTTGCCGGTCGGCTCGTCGGCCAGGAGGATCGACGGCTCGGTGACGAGCGCACGCGCGATCGCCACGCGCTGCTGCTCCCCGCCCGACAGTTCATTCGGGCGATGCGTGATCCGATCGCCCAGGCCCACGGCCTCCAGTGCCGCCTTGGCCCTCTCGCGCCGGTGATTCACGTTGGAATACAGCAAGGGCAGTTCGACGTTTTCCAGCGCACTCGTCCGCGCCAGCAGGTTGAACTGCTGAAACACGAACCCGATCTTCTTGTTGCGCACGGCGGCCAACTCATTGTCGCTCATTCTGGCGACATTCAGCCCGTCGAGGCGATACACGCCGCCCGTCGGCGAATCAAGACAGCCGATGATGGCCATCAGCGTGCTCTTACCCGATCCCGACGGCCCGGCGATGGCGACCCATTCGCCGTCGGCGATCGTCAACGAGACGCCGTCAAGCGCGCGCACTTCGGTCTGGCCCATGGGATACACTTTGGTGATGTTCTCGATCTCAATCATAGTATGGCCTCCTGCCACTACCAACATCCTAACCACAGATGACACGGATTACACAGATTTCATAGGGTGCTGAATCAGTATACAACTATGGTGGGCCACCACCGGGCGGCCCACCGCCGCCGAAGAAGAAGCCGGGGCCACGGGGAAAGTCGCCGGTGATAGACTGCAAAGAGGTCGTCGTGACAATCGCTACCTGATCGCCTTCTTGGAGATCGCCGGACACTTCCGTCAGGTCGCCAGCCGTGATGCCGACCGTGACCGGCACCGGGCGTACCTGGCCGGCTGCGAGCACCAACACAAAGCTTCTTTGCAAGGCTTGCCGATCGAATCCACCTTGCCCACCTTGTCCACCGAAGCCACCCTGTCCGCCAAGACCATCCTGGCCGCCTTGTCCGCTAAAGCCACCTTGTCCGCCGAAGCCACCCTGTCCGCTTGGTCCGCCAAATCCACCTTGCGCACGTAAAGCAGCAAAGCCTCCTTGTCCGGGTTCTTGAATCGCCGTGGTTGGAACCGCGAGGACATTCTCGCGCGTCGCGACCAGGATGGAGGCGTTCGCCGTCATGTCCAGACGCAGCGGCGCTTCGGTCGGATCGAGATCGACGCGCACGTTGTAGTTGACCACACCGCTGCTCACCGTGCCGGCCGGATCGACGCGCGCGACTTGCCCGGTCAGGGTGATGCCGCTCAGCGCATCCAGCGTGAGCTGAACCGATTGTCCGGCTTCAACGCTCGCGATCTCGGTCTCATCGACCAGCACGTCCACGTGCAGTTGGCTGACGTCGACCATTTCGATCGCCGCACCGGAGCCACTCGACCCACCGGCGTTGACGTTGACAGCGGTGATCACACCGTCGAACGGCGCGACGAGGGCCGCCTCGGCCAGGTTCTGCTGAGCCTCCTCAAGCGACAGTCGCGCTTGCTCCAACTGGGCCTGGGCCCGGATGAGCGTCTCGGCGCGCGGCGAGAGTAAATTATCCAGCTTGGACTTCGCGCTTTGAAGCTGCGTCTGCGCCGACCGTAACGCGCTATCGTTGAGGTTGAGCCGGGTGATGTTGCAGCTCGCCAGCGCCTGGTCATAGGCCGCCTGCGCGTTGCTGAGCGCGTCAACCACCGACTGGAAGGGACCCCAGTCGCCGCTCAGGTAATTCTTGGCCTGAACATCGTGGGCCAGTCGATTGTAGGCCGTCTGGGCGCGGTCGAGCGCCTGTTGGGCGCTCGTCAACTGCGAGCACTGCACGGTCTCTTTGTCGGCCAGACTCTCATAGTCTCGCTTGGCGGCGTTGTACGCGGCCAGGGCGGTGTTGTACGACGCCTGGGCGACCGCGATGTCCCCCGCGTCCGCTTCAACTGTGGCGCTATAGGTCAACTGTTGAATCAGGTAGGCTTGCTCGGCCTGCGTCACCGCGAGTTGAAGGTCGGTCGTATCGAGCGCCGCCAGCACATCACCTTGCTTCACCTGATCGCCCGGTGTGACGTTCACCTCAGTGACGGCGCCCGATGCCCCGAAGGACAGTTGCACCGTCGCGTTCGGGATGATGCTCCCGCTCGACTCGACCGAATTGGACAGCGTCGTGCGTATCACGCTTGCCGTTTGCAGGTTGGCTGAAAACTGGCCGGTCTGTGCCTGCCCATTCCTCTGGCGGGTAACTAAGTACACGCCCCCGACGATGAGCACCGCCACCACACCGATCATGATCCACGTTCGTTTCTTTTTCATCGTGTCTCCCTCAACTATCGGCCGCCTATCCGGATGCCGAACAAGTTGAAGCCTTGCTGTTGTTGGGTTACTTGCGGCTCATCGAGGAAGACCTGCTGGCCCTCCTGCAGATCGCCGGAGACCTCGGTCAGATCGCCGTCGGTGTAACCGGTGGTCACGTCGACGCGCCGCGCCTCGCCGTTCGCGTCCACCACGTTCACGTAATAGGCATTCCCGTCCGAACGGAGCGCGCCGGCGGGCACAGCCAGTACGTCGGCGTGCGTGTCGATGATGATGCTCACGTTTGCCGTCATGTCGATGCGCATCGCCGCCTCCGTCGGATCGAGATTGACGCGTACCGCGTAATACACGACGCCCTGATTGATCGTCCCAGCCGGGTCGATCCGGCTGGCCGACCCGGTCGCGGTCACGTCGGGCAGTGCATCAAAGGTCACCTCGGCTTTTTGCCCGAACTGTACCTGCGCGATTTCCGTTTCGTCGATCAGCACGTCGACGTGGTGACGGCTCACATCGGCCATCGCGATCGTCACACTGCCACCCGGCCCGCCGACGACGGCGGTGACTTGTGTGACCACCCCATCGAACGGCGCGACGATCTGGGCTTCGCCCAACTGCCGCCGGGCCTGCTCGAGCGACTGGCGCGCCTGGTCTAACTGCGCCTGGGCCGTCGCCAGCGTCAGTTCGGAGGGATTCACCAATTTGTCCAGCGCCACCTGGACACTCAGGAGTTGCGCCCACGCCGACTTGACACTGGTCTCATCGCTGGCGCTGTTCTGGGCCAGGTTGCAGGTGGCGACCGCCTGGTCGTATGCGGCCTTGGCCCGCTCGAGCTGAGCTTTTTGTGCCGAGACTTCATAGGTGCCGTACACTTGCACGCGCCAGTTGGACACATAGTTGTTGTACGCCGTCACCGCGTCGTCGTAGGTCCGCTTGGCGTTATCGACATTGACGCAGCTCAGCATCACTTGATCGGTGCTGTTGACGGCAACCTTTTGTTGCGCCAGCTCGTAAGCCGCCGAGGCATTGTTCAGCGCCGCCTGCGCCGCCGTGACTTCAGCCGGATCGGGCTGGACGGTCAGGCTGTAACTGGCCTGCTGGATCAGGTACGCCTGCTCGGCCTGGGCCACCTGCCGCTCCAGGTCGCTCGTGTCCAGTTCCGCCAGGACGGCGCCTTGCTTCACGTGATCGCCGGGTTGCGCGTTCACGGCGGCGACGGTTCCAGTGGTATCAAACGACAGGGTGACATTGGATTCGGCGATGACGCTACCCGATGACTCCACCACCGACGACAGCGTGGCGCGCGCCACCTGGCCGAGCTCGACGTCAGCCTGCGTCGCGTTGCTCTGATTGTTGGTGACGATCACGGCCCCCACCGCAACCAGCACAACCACAATTCCGATAATGAGCCTTGTTCGTTTCTTCATTGATACATACTCCTACGCAGCATAGTTAAACTGCGGGTCATTTCAGCCACTGAATCCAGCATCTTATGGTTGTGTGGAGATAGTATGGAGACGACATGAGGGGCAGGGATATTGACCACCCAGGATATAGCCAGTGATTCCCCAGCGGGCACGGCCGATTACGATACCGGCCAGTAACAGGCCCGCGCCGGTGTGTAACGTCTTTTCAGTATGACACCAGGTTGTGGAGAAATTATGGAGGGCGGGTGAGAATTGAGTGAACAATGTCGATTGTCGCCTAGCGTAAGTTGAGCGCAACCAGAGGGCAAGTTGAGCTGGCAAGAGTCCGTTGCATCGTGTAAGATTAAGGTTGGTGTTTGCGGCCATTGGCGCGTGCGCTGGCGTGCACGGCGTGATTTCGCCCCGTCGGAGGCTACGACCTGATGGACAACGCTAAAGATTTCGCCGCAGCAATTCTGGATACGATGGTTTCCTTTGGCAAAGCCCAAAGGAGCAACTTTCCCATGCGTAGTATGGCCCAGAAACAACGGCGTGGCAAGGAGCGCCAGGCTGGGCGTGACCAAGTCAAGCAACGCAAAGCCAAGGTGTACAAGCGCCAAACGCTGGCGGCGCGTCGGCGCGCCGACCGGGCGCGCCGGGAGCAGCAACGACGCGCCGCCAGCG
>Ga0209641_10001321_pt1 | contig 22302 bp, 21 predicted proteins | sample RifCSP16_1_FD_184022 | JGI IMG/M metagenome (GOLD analysis project Ga0209641, IMG submission 184022) | Soil microbial communities from Rifle, Colorado - Rifle CSP2_sed 16_1 (SPAdes) (version 2) | ecosystem: Environmental > Terrestrial > Deep subsurface > Rock core/Sediment | place: Rifle... | reverse complement strand
TACGGTTATTCCGGCAATTCGCAAGCGAGTCCATTGACGATCGACGAAGCGCAACAGGCCGTCGAAGCGACACTCTCCGCGTGGGGCTACTCGGAACTCAAGGTGGGAGAGGTCATGATCTTTGACAACGGGGCCTACGCCGAGGTTGAGAATCCGGGGACAGGCACTGGCGCTTTCGAAGTGCTCGTTGATCCGATCACGCGATCCGTGTTTCTCGAGTACGGTCCCGCCATGATGTGGAACGTGGAGTACGGCATGATGGGTGGCAGGACCCGCGGGATGGTCGGCGGCATGATGGGCGGCGGGTTTCGATCGCAGCCCACCCCCTTCGATCCTGCGACTGCGAAGGTTTCAGCCTCTGAGGCCGTCGATATCGCCCAACGCTATCTCGACGAGTACAGCCCCGGACTTCGAGCCGATGAGGCGGCAGACGTTTTCCCAGGATACTACACGCTACACACTCTGGATGACGGGAAAGTCGTGAGTATGCTGAGCGTGAATGCTTACACCGGCCAGGTCTGGTATCACACGTGGCACGGCGGCTTCATCGAGATGAGCGACGTAGACAGCTGACCAGGGACTGACCTCAAATCCGGAGCTGATATGAGTTAGAGACCGAAGTGGATGGGGCGGTGAAACCCCCCATCCACTTCGGTCTCCTTTCCATCGAGCAGGCCGGCGGCCGCTACAGCAATCCCTCCCCTCGTCACCCCGCCCCCTAAAGAACCCGACAGGGTGCATGCATGCCGCCCGCGCACGCGCTAGCGCTCACATCCGCACCCGCCATTTCGCCCTGGCGAGAGGCGGCCATGTGGCATAGGATGACGTATCGGGCAGAGGAGGCTTCTAGATGAACGTGGTTCCCACTGCGCAGGTGACGCAACGACGCTCGACTGCAATCCTGCTCAACCGGGCGGCCTATATCTGGAGTCGCAGCTGGTTTCTCTGGTTTCTTCTGGCGACGGGTCTCTGGGTTGGGCTCCCATGGATGGCGCCAGTGTTCATGCAGCTCGGCTGGGTCGGTCCGGCGAAGGCGATCTATCTCGTGTACTCCTTCCAGTGCCACCAGCTTCCACAGCGTTCATTTTTCCTCTTCGGCCCAAAGCCCATGTACTCCCTGGCAGAAATCCAGTCCGCCTGGAGGGCCACACTCGATCCGGTCATCCTGCGCCAGTTCATCGGCTCCCCGGGAATGGGATACAAGGTCGCATGGTCCGACCGGATGGTCTCATTCTATACAAGCATCCCATTGGGAGCCCTTCTGTGGTGGCCGTTGCGGCGCCGGTTTCGCCCCATGCCCCTTTGGCTGCTTGCGGTCTTGGCGCTCCCGATTGCGATCGACGGGGGGACGCACTTCCTGAGTGACCTCTCGGGAATCGGCCAGGGGTTCCGTTATACGAACGCCTGGTTAGCCCAGCTAACCAGGTACAGTCTGCCGGCATCTTTCTACGCCGGTGACGCGTTGGGTTCATTCAACTCGTGGATGCGTCTGATCACCGGGCCCTTATTCGGCCTTTCGGTGGCGTGGGGTACGATGCCGTACATCCACAGCAGTTTCAGCGAGGCTGCCGGACAGATCGAGGCCAAATTCGCACGCGCCGGGGTCGATCTGTGAACGAAGCGACCCCGATCCGCGTGATCCTGGCCGATGACCACGCAGTGGTTCGCGCCGGCTTCCGACAATTCATGGAAGCCGCCGGTGACATTGAGGTCATCGCTGAGGTGGACGACGGCCTCCAGGCCGTGCAGGCCATCCAGGAACAAAACCCGGACGTGGCCGTACTGGATATCCAAATGCCGGGATTGAGCGGGATTGAGGTCACACGCTGGGTTCGCGCAAACGCCAGGAGGACCGGTGTCCTTATCTTGACCGCCTTCGACGATGACCCCTATGTGCTGGCAGTCCTACAGGCGGGGGCCAACGGGTATGTGCTCAAGACGGCCGACGCGAGTGACCTCATCCGCGCCGTGCGAGCGGTTTATGAAGGAGGCTCCGCCCTTGATCCGGCGATAACCCGCAAGGTGATGGCGCATGTGACGGGCCGGCAGGCAGGGCTACCTGCAGAACGCTTGACGGAGCGTGAGCTCGAGGTTTTGTCTCTGGCCGCCAAGGGTTACACCAACAAGGCCATCGGCGTTCAGTTGCGAATAAGTGACAGGACGGTGCAAGGCCACCTGGCCAAGACCTTCGGCAAGCTTCAAGCCGGCAGTCGAACCGAGGCGGTCATGCGGGCGGTTTCCCTCGGATGGTTGCCTCCCGGCCTTGCGGAACTTCCGGCAGAGTGAGGCACCGCCAAATTGCCTACCCAGGATCAGGCCAGAGCACGCTCAAAGAGCCGGACTAGAGCAGATACACTGGTTCCAGGATTCAACAATGAGCAGCCTCGCATCTCTTCCGATGAACTCTGACTTGGCCGTCCGCCGGGTCACGCAGGAACTCATGGCCGCCGGCCTGCAGGTCAGCCGCTCCTTCGACCTGCAGTCTGCCCGCAAAGCGCTGGCAGATCCGGACGGGTGTCATTGCCCGTATCACGGGACAGCCAAGTGCAGCTGCCAATACATCGTCCTGTTGGTGAATCCGGAGGGCTCAGAGCCGGTTGCCGTGGAGCTTCATGGGCATGACGCGGAAACGCATCTGGCCTTGATCGAGACAGCGGGTGTTGCCCAGGATGAAGACACGGTCGGGCGGGTGAAGACAGCCCTGGCCAGGCTGGTAGCGCCAGACCCCGTCGGCGAGTAGCCGGAGGCACATCGACCCGGCCCGGCTTGCTGGCTTGCTCGCATGGACCTGCTCGGCGTCCTGCATACTCCAATGAGGCACTCTATGTCCAAGCGTAAAGATCACTCTCGCGTCCTGGCGCGTCGTCCGTCGGAGGACGATGGCCCTCCACTCGTCGTAATCGTCTTCGTGGCCGGCGGGATCTTGTTCGGTTATCTGGGCGGGCAGGTGGCATTCGCCGGCCACCATCCTTACCATTGGGCAGCTGCCCTGGTTGGAGGCTTGCTGGCCTGGATCGCGGGAGAGCTGGTTTACCGATTGCGGGGGGACATTGTTTGACGCATCCCCTGCCACTCCCGGAAGACTCGAAACCCACGCAAGAAGCCCCGAGGCTCATGTCCTCCTCCGCGTCTCACGAGGGCGATGAGATGACCGGCCAAGATTTGGAGAGTATCAAATGAAAAAGCCCCTGCTCCTAGCTTCGCTCGTGGTGGTCACACTGGCGCTGGGCGCTTGCTCCACGCCCCCGGTTTCCGCCCCATCGACCGGGATCGACCAGGGGCTGGGACAGGTCGTCCCGGTGGAGGGCGGAGGCCAATACACCGACATCCTTCCTCAAGAGCTGAAGGCTATGTTGGAGACCAAGGACTTCTTCTTCGTCAATGTGCATATCCCCTATGAAGGCGAGATTGAACGGACGGATGCGTTCATCCCATTCGATGAGATCGAAGCGCGACTAGGCGAATTCCCTCAGGCTCGCGACGCCAAGATCGTGCTCTACTGTCGAAGTGGGAGCATGAGTGCCATTGCCGCCCGCACCCTGGTGAAGGCGGGCTACACCGACATCTACAACCTCGATGGCGGATTCCGCGCCTGGTCGGCCGCCGGATATCCAATGCCCTAGAATCAATGAGCGATATAACGGTTCCGGGGAAGGTTCGCGCCTGGTACGGGCTCTCTGGCGAGATTCTGGTCGAGAATGAACTCTGGCATCTTGTCCGCTTAGGTCCGATCTCACTGCCTCATCCACCGCTGATCAACCTCTTTCTTCGGGCGGGATTGCCAAAGGAGAATCGCCTCCGTCTCAGCTTCGAGCACGAGTACGGCCACCTGCAGACCCTGCCGCTCGCCCTCTTACACCTTGCCCTGCTCCGCCCTCGCCGGGCCTCCCTGGGTAGCTGGCTCGCCGCGCTGATTGCCCACCAGGCCGTATGGGAGCTGGCCGCAGAGGGCTGGGTCGTCGCCAAGCTGGGCAGGGAGTATCGCGAGACTTACCACGGCCGAGGTGAGCGGCCAGCTGTATTCTGGTTGGCCATGCTGGGGCTGGCCGCACTGGGAACCCTGAGGGCTCTCCGGGGGTAAAGAGGCCCAGGCACACCTCTGCCCAAGTTCGACCTCACCTGTCATCCAGACTGTGAGCCATATTCCGGCTTGGTGCGCCCTGAGCTCGCCGGGGTGTGATCGTGGCTAGATCCGGGCATTCTTGGATGAAACCCCGCATCCACGGTATGGCCCTTCGTTCCTCCGGCTCCGGAGGACAAGGCCTTTGTTGTTTGATCCCCAACTGACTGCAGGTGATACGCATGTCGGCGCCATCCAGGTGAGGCTTCTGGGGCGCAGACTGACCCGGGCCGCAGCCCAAGAGCCCTACCGTGCAGAGTTCGGATCTTGAGATTGGATCCTTGGAAACGCTCACGCTACCGGCTCACAACCGAGTCGACTCCCTCACCCCAGATGTCACAATCGCGCCATTTGGCTCCCTGATGGCCGTCCATCGGCGGCGCCAATATGCTCTCCCGACCACGGGCAACTTGCCGCCTCCACTACGACGGGCCCGAAGATACACTGACAGGCGTGCCTGGTGTGAGCCAAGCACTCTTACACAAAGATGGGAGGGATTTCATGGTAAGAGATCCAGTTTGCGGAATGGAGGTCGATCCGGCCTCCGCGTTCGCGACACGCGATTTCGGGGGAAGGACCTTCTACTTCTGCTCCGAGAATTGTGTCAACCAGTTCGAGGCTGACCCACACAAGTATGCCGAAGACACCGATGCTCCTGAGAAGGCTCGATCCCCTCTGGCCGGCTCGGTCACCACTGGTTACAACCCTGCGCTCACCAGAACGCGCGTCGACATCCCTGTCATCGGAATCGACTGCATCAGCTGTGTCCAGACCATCGAGCGTTCCATCGAGAGCGTAGCCGGAGTCGACAAGGCCACGGTCAGCCTGGCCAATGAAACCGCTACCGTTGAGTACGATCCATCGCAAGCCGGGCTCAAGGAGCTCACAGGGGCGATTAAGTCCGCCGGCTACAGGGCCGGTGGAGCCGAGCTTCGCGTCGGAATCGGGGATTTGCGCTGCGCGTCTTGCGTGGGTTTCATTGAGGATGAGCTGAGGAGCACCCCTGGTGTAATCGAGGCCACGGTGAACGTGGGAACGCAAGAGGCGATCGTCAAGTACCTGCCTCAGGCGGCCACCCTGAAACAGATCGAGGCGGCCATTGAGTCCTGGGGGTACAAGACCCGGCCGGCAGCCAGCGACGAACCGGAAGACAAAACCCAGCAAGAGCACGAGCGGGAGTACCGCTCCTTGATGGCCAAGTTCTGGTTCGCGGCCATCGTCTCCATCCCGGTGCTGGTCGCCGCCTATCCCAGTTTCACACCCCTCCTGCGGAATGCTTCCGAGACAACGCTGCGCTGGCTGTGGGCTCTCTCGGGGTTCGTAACTCTCCCGGTCTTGTTCTGGTCCGGGCGAGGCTTCTTCACCGGAGCATGGGCCGCCCTCAAGCATCGTTCGGCGAACATGAATACGCTCATCGCTCTCGGCACCGGCGCGGCCTGGCTGTACTCCGGGGTGGCCGTCCTCGCCCCCCAGATCTTCCCCGAGGGGACATCGGAGCCGTTCTACGACGTCGTGGCCGTCGTCATCGCCCTGGTCGTCTTAGGGCAGGCCCTTGAGTTACGCGCCAAAGGACGCACCAGCGAAGCCATCAAGAAACTGATGGGACTGCAGGCCAAGACGGCACGGGTCATACGCGGTGGACAGGAGATGGACATCCCCATCGAGGAAGTTATTGTTGCGGATCTGGTCCAGGTACGCCCTGGGGAGAAGGTTCCCGTGGACGGAGAGATCGTCGAAGGCTCAAGTGCGGTCGATGAGTCGATGATCACCGGCGAGTCGCTCCCAGTCTCTAAGAAGCCCGGGGACGAGGTGATCGGCGCCACCATCAACAAGACCGGGGCTTTCAAGTTCAGGGCCACAAAGGTTGGCAAGGACACGGCTCTGGCCCAGATCGTCAAAATGGTGCAGGAAGCGCAAAGTAGCAAGGCCCCGATCGCCCGACTGGCGGATGTGGTTTCTGGCTACTTTGTCCCAGCTGTCATGATCATTGCCATCCTCACCTTCGTCGTCTGGTTCGACTTCGGCCCTTCACCGGCATTGATTTTCGCCCTCGTCACCAGCGTGACCGTGCTGATCATCGCCTGCCCATGTGCTTTGGGTCTGGCAACGCCGATGAGCCTGATGGTCGGCATCGGCAAGGGCGCCGAGCATGGGATCCTGATCCGATCGGGCGAGGCACTGCAGACGGCGCAGGCCCTGAATACGGTGGTCCTGGACAAGACCGGCACGATCACCAAAGGCTCTCCGGAGTTGACGGATGTCATCGTCGCCGGGGGCGGATCAGGGGACGAACTGCTGCGCCTGGCCGCTTCGGTGGAGACCGTCAGCGAGCACCCGCTGGCTGAAGCTATTGTTAAGGGTGCTAAAGACAGAGGCCTTGCGCTGGTTGAGCCTCGAGACTTCGAGGCGATACCAGGCTACGGTGTGACTGCCAGGGTAGAAGACCGCCGGCTGGCTTTGGGTAATCTGAAACTGATGGCCCGACTCGAGATCGACGCCGCGGATCTGCAGGCCGAGGCTACCAAGCTCGCCGACGACGGGAAGACGCCGATGTTCGTGGCCATCGATGGCCAGGCGGCGGGCGTGATTGCTGTAGCAGACACTGTCAAAGAGGATTCTGCTCAGGCGATCGCCGCCATGCATAAGATGGGGCTCGAGGTTGTGATGATCACTGGAGACAACCAGCGGACCGCTGCCGCGATCGCCCGCCAGGTGGGGATTGACCGCGTCCTAGCGGAGGTCCTGCCCGAAGACAAGGCCTACAACGTACACCTGCTGCAGGCGGAGGGCAAGAAGGTGGCGATGGTCGGCGACGGCATCAACGACGCTCCGGCTCTCGCCCAGGCCGATGTCGGCCTGGCGATCGGCACCGGGACCGACGTGGCCATCGAGGCCTCGGACATCACTTTGATCCGGGGCAGCCTGATGGGCGTCGTCACGGCTATGGAGGTCTCCCGGGCTACGATGCGGAACATCAAGCAGAACCTGGTCGGCGCCTTCGTCTACAACACCATGGGGGTTCCCATCGCCGCCGGTGTCCTGTTTCCTTTCTTTGGCATCTTGCTCAGCCCGCTCCTCGCCGGGGCCGCCATGGCCTTTTCGAGTGTGACGGTTGTGAGCAATGCTAATCGCTTGAGGGCCTTCAAGCCCCGATACTCGGCGGCCTGAACCCGCCGGGGAGCTCGCAAGGAGGTACGTTATGACGACGCCACAGATCATTGTGACATTCAGCGGATTGTTGTTGAGCGCGTTCGTGGCCTGGTTTTTCTGGTTCGCTCCCCGAGGCCGGTCACATGCCACGGCCGGGACGTCGGGGTTGCAGGAGGCTTCGATCACCGTCAAAGGCGGGTATTCGCCCGATTTCATCGTGGTCAAGGCCGGGCAGCCTGTCCGTTTCACCTTCACCCGGCAGGAAAGCGCCTCGTGCTCTGAGCAGGTGATCTTCTCCGACTTTGGCCAGAGCGCCCAGCTGCCGGAGGGCGAACCCGTAGCGATCGAGTTTACACCGGACAAACCGGGAGAGTACGAGTTTCACTGCCAGATGGGAATGCTGCGCGGCAAACTGCTCGTAGAGTGAAGGTCTTGCCGGCCGGGACCGAGAGTGGGGCCTTTCAGAACGCGAACCTCCGGTCCCGGCCGGGCCGCATCTGCCTGGGACCGGAAGTACGGAAGAGTGAAGTCAATGACCCGGAGTTATGACGTGATCGTCGTTGGAGGTGGACCTGGCGGTGGCACAGCGGCGTTCCTCCTGGGCCGGGCCGGCATGCGCGTGCTCCTGCTCGAAAAGGAAAGGCTGCCACGCTACAAAACATGTGGGGGTGCCTTGTCGTCTCGCTTGTTGGAGCAGTTCCCTTTCTCCTTTGACAGCATTATCGAATCACGCGCCCATTCGATCTCCTACGCGCTTGGGAAACATTCGGTCGAAGTGCCGATCGCCGATAACTCGATCAATTTCGTGATGCGCGATCGTCTCGATGCGCACATCCTAAACCACGTGCAGGCCGACATCCGGCAGGCGACGGCCGTCCGGTCTCTCTCTGAATCGCCAGAGCATGTCATCGTGGAAACAGCCGACGGGGACCGATTCGAGGCCGAGTATGTGATCGGCGCTGACGGTGCCAACTCGATCGTTGCGCGTGAGGTGGGGCTGCGCAGGCACAGGCCGCTCGCCGCGGCCATCGAAGTCGAGGCGTCGGTGTCGGGGGAAGTCATGCGTCGCTTCGCCGGGGCGCCGCTTTTCATATTTGGTGAAGTGCCCAGCGGATACCTGTGGGTCTTCCCCAAGGCGGGGCACCTTTCCGTCGGAATAGGCGCGTTGAGCCCCGGCCCCAGGCGCCTCAAGGCCACACTCACACACGTGATGGCGCGCTACGGCATCCGCCTGGAAGGCGCCGAAATGCGCGGTCACCCCCTGCCGGTATATTCGCGTCGTGAGCCCATCTCGACCCCACGCACATTGCTCGTAGGCGACGCCGCCGGCCTGGTCGACCCGCTGACAGGGGAGGGCATTCGCTTGGCTGTCAAGAGCGGCCGCCTCGCGGCCGAGTCTGTTCTGGCCGGAGATCCGGGCCGATACCCTAGCCTGGTCCATCGCCAGATCGGGGTCAGCCACATGTTTGGGTTGGCCTTCTCAAGGGTCTTCTATCAATTGCCGACCGCCTCATTTGCTCTCGCGGTCCGGAACCCGCTGGGAACGCAAGCATTCGTCGATCTCGTCTCGGATCGGGCTGGGTATCCAGAGGTGATCCTACGTCTCATCGGCAGCTTGCCTTTCCACTTGTTGGATCAGGTACTGAGCGGATTGGCAGGCACCAAAGACAAGCGGGATCGCCGAAGAACGATCCAAACGCGGGATACCCGAGCGTGAATTACTAAAGTCTTTGGGCCACCCGAGACGGACACCGGTGGCCCGCAGCCACGCTTTTTGGGACGGGCGGTCCGCTGCCCTGGATCCCATGTACGCGAGGGCGTAACGGCGGACTGGGACAGGAACGGTGGTGATTCTGCCCGCGGACAAGAGACTCGAGCACGGGCCAGGCCGCGAAGGACATGCATTCGGGATAGGCGTCGTCTCCCGTCCCGGAGGAGGCCTTCGCCTCAGCCTCCAGCCCAAGGGTGCTGACTGAAGAGAATCGAGAGGACAAGTGAAGAATGTCAATCAAACGTGTGCGTGTAGCTGTCAACGGCTACGGTGTCATCGGCAAGCGCGTAGCCGATGCCGTCAGATTGCAGCCTGACATGGAACTGATTGGAGTCAGCGATGTTGTCAGCGATTACCGGGTCAAGGCCGCCGCGGTTCTCGGTCTGCCAATTTATGCCTCACTCCCGGAAAAGCTGGGCGAGATGCAGGCTGCCGCTCTTCCTGTTGAAGGAACCCTCGACGATCTCCTAGCACGAGTTGATGCCGTGGTGGAATGCACGCCCAAGGGTATCGGCGCTAAGAACCTCGAGCGCTATCGAGCGGCGGGCGTCAAGGTCGTCTACCAGGGCGGCGAGAAACACAGCCTTACGGGTCACTCCTTCGTGGCCCAGGCCAATTACGAGACGGCGCTGGGGCGGGACGCCACGCGAGTGGTCTCATGCAACACCACCAGCACTGTGCGAACCTTGACCGCTTTACGCGACGCCGGTCTGCTCAAGAAGGCTCGCGGCGTTCTGGTGCGCCGCGCCACTGACCCGTGGGAATCGGACCACAGCGGCATCATGAACACCGTGGTGCCCGAGAAGGACATCCCCAGTCATCAGGGACCGGACGCGCAAACCGTGGCGCCGGATCTGGATGTGGTCACTGTCGCCGCTAAGGCTTCTCACACGCAAACTCACAACCACTACTGGATTGTCGAGCTGACCCGACAGGCCAACCGGGAGGAGGTGTTAGAAGCCTTTAGGGCCGCACCGCGCATTGCCTTCATCCGTATGGCTGACGGAATTGTAGCTCTCAACAGTACGATCGAACTCATGAAGGACCTTGGCCGACCACGGGGTGATATGTGGGAGGTAGCCATATGGGAGGACGTCTTAACGGTTCACGGCAGTGAGGTCTACTACACCTACCAGGTTTACAATGAGGCGATCGTCGTCCCTGAGAGTGTGGATGCGATTCGTGCCTTGATGGGCACTATCCGTGATGGACGCGAATCCATCCGGATCACCGACGAAGCCCTAGGTATGCGGCGCGACTTCTTGGCCGTGTAGCAGATGTGGGACGAAGGCGAATGGCCATTCAACCAGGGCCCGATATTTGACTCGGGAGGGCAGGATTATGCGCGAAGCCATTTTATGTGTCCACGGCATGCTCTCCGTGATGGATAGCCGAGGGGTGGAGAAGAAACTCCTCCAGAAACCCGGCATCCATCAAGTCGAGAGCAACTATCTGAGCTGCACTGCAACCGTTCATTACGATGAAACGGCTGTCAGCCTGGCTGAGATCAAAGCCCTTGTTGGCGAATGCGGATACCACTGCAAGGGCGAGTCCCTGCCGGATCACGTGTGTGAGCCCGGCGATCCGCCGGCCGCCACGATGATCATGGAGCATGAGGGACACGTGATGCCGGACGTCCGACACGCGGAGCACGCTGAACACGTTCCCGCGCCTGGCGGCGAAGAACACACCGGGCACCCCGCCGCAGGCGAGGCCGCTGCCATGGCCCACGAGATGGGTCACGGCCCCGGAATGAGCATGGAAGGCATGGTCCGCGACATGCGCAACCGCTTCTTCGTGGCCCTTGTCCTTACAATTCCTGTCTTCCTTTACTCGCCTCTTTTCTATCGCCTCTTCGGGGTCGAGCTGGCCGTCCCGTTGGGCCTCAGCCCCGACTGGCTGGCATTCCTCCTGGCGACGCCCGTTGTCGTCTATGGCGGCTGGCCCTTCTATATCGGCGCCTACCGCGCCTTGAAGAACGGCATCCTGAACATGGCCGTCCTGGTCAGCATCAGCGTGCTGGCAGGGTACTTGTTCAGTCTGGCGGGCACCTTCCTCTTCCGAGGCGAGGTGTTCTACGAAGCGGCCGCCATGCTGGTCACATTCGTCCTCTTCGGTCACTGGGTGGAGATGCGAGCCCGCAGCGGTACCAGTCAGGCCATCCAGAAGCTGCTGACCATGGCCCCACCCATGGCACGGGTCGAGCGTGGAGGTAAGGAGCAGGAGATCCCCACGAGCGAAGTTCGGGTAGGCGATGTGGTGGTCATTCGGCCGGGGGACAAGATTCCGGTGGATGGGGTTCTTCTCGAAGGCGACTCAGAAGTGGACGAAAGCATGATTACCGGAGAGAGCCTTCCGGTCAAGAAGCGACAGGGCGACGAAGTGATCGGGGCGACGATCAACAAGACTGGCAGTTTCAAGTTCCGGACGACGCGGGTCGGAGCCGACACGGCGCTGGCACAAATTGTCAAACTCGTGCAGAGCGCTCAAAACAGCAAGGCGCCGGCCCAACGGCTGGCCGACCGCGCCGCGCACTACCTTGTGCTCGTGGCAGTCTTCGGTGGGATCATCACTTTCGTCCTTTGGTATTTCGTATTCGGCCAGACCGCTCTTTTCGCCCTCACCCTGGCCATCACGGTCGTGGTCATCACCTGCCCGGATGCTTTGGGGCTGGCCACACCGACGGCCGTGATGGTGGGAACCGGACTGGGTGCAGAACAAGGTATCTTGTATAAGAATGCCTCGGCTCTGGAGGGACCGGCCAAATTGGGCGCGATCATCTTTGATAAGACAGGGACGCTGACCAAGGGTGAGCCGGAAGTGACGCGGGTGGTTGTCACCGGGAACCCATTCTCAGAAGAAACTCTGCTGGCTCTGGTTGCATCGGCGGAAGCGGGGAGTGAGCATCTGCTGGCCCAGGCCGTTGTGCAGGCGGCCCGGCAGCGCGAGCTAAGCCTCACGCCGGCCAAGGGGTTTGAAGCCATTCCCGGCTCAGGCGTGCGGGCAAGGGTCGGCGGGCAGGAGGTTCTGGTCGGCAACCGCAAGCTGATGACCGATCGAGGGATCACGCTGGCTGGCTTCGAAGTGACAGCGGAGGGGTTGGAGGACGACGGGCAGACGGTGGTCTTCGCCGCTGTGGACGGCGAGTGCCGGGGGATCATCGCCATCGCCGACGCGATCCGGCCGGGTGCGGCGGCTGCGGTGGAAGCCTTGAGTGCCATGGGCCTTGAAGTGGCCATGCTCACCGGGGACAATGGCCGCGCGGCGGGACGTGTAGCGCGGGAGATCGGCATTAAGACCGTATTCTCAGAAGTCTTGCCGGACCAGAAACAAGACAAAGTGAAGGAGCTTCAGGCGCAGGGGAAGCTCGTCGGGATGGTCGGCGATGGGATCAACGATGCACCGGCTCTGGCACAAGCCGATGTGGGCTTCGCCATCGGGGCCGGGACAGATGTGGCCGTAGAGACCGCCGACGTGGTCCTCATGAAGAGCGACCCCCTGGATGTGCTGAAGGCGATCCGGATCTCTCGGGCCACACTGCGCAAGATGAAGCAAAACCTGGCCTGGGCTGTAGCTTACAACATGCTGGCGATCCCGATTGCGGCTGGCGTGCTCTATCCGGTCTGGAAAGTGACGCTCAGACCAGAGATCGGAGCGATCGCCATGAGCGGCAGCTCGATCATCGTGGCGGTCAACGCTCTCATGCTGAAACGAGCCAAACTGGTAGACTGATACTCGGATACGTTCCACGTCCTGGTGCTATCCCCGCATATTTCTCCGCCGGACAGCGGCCCGGCCGGCCTCGGCGGAGAGTCTAAGCGGAGAGCCGCGTGAGCATCCCCAAGATCCTGGTCATCGACGATGAGCCTGCCATTTTGAAGACCGTTCAGGCGTACCTGGAGGCTGAAGGCTACGCCGTCCGAACGGCTCTCGATGGGCCGTCAGGCCTCGAGGCGGCGCGTGTGTTTCGCCCCGATCTGATCGTGTTGGATATCTTGCTCCCGGGGATCGACGGATTGGAGCTGTTGCGGATCCTGCGTAAAGAGTCTGAAGTCTATGTCCTGATGTTGACCGCCATGTCAGAAGAGACGGACAGAATCGTAGGATTGACGGTCGGGGCGGATGACTATCTCACCAAGCCTTTCAGCCCGCGAGAACTGGTGGCGCGGGTCAAAGCCATCCTTCGACGGGGTCGATTGACGGATCTCGATCAGCCCGTTCTGCTTTTCCGCAGGTTGCGCATCGACCCCGGCGCTCACCGAGTGTGGGTTGAGGGCGAGCAGATTGAATTGACCGCGACGGAGTTCGGTTTGCTCCTCGCCCTGGCCCGACACCAGGGCCGCCTCGTCACCCGAGAGCAGCTCATCGAGCAGGTCTGGGGGTACGACTACTACAGCGATGAGCGCCTGGTGGATGTCCACATCGGCCGGATGCGAAAGAAGCTCGAGGCCGACCCTACAAACCCGTCTCTGATCGTCACCGTCCGGGGGGCCGGTTACCGCTTCGAGGACGAACCCGCATGAGACTAGTGACAATGATTCGCCAGCGACTGGCGTTGAAGATCTTTCTGTCACACCTGGTCATCATCGTCGTTGGGGTCGCTGTTCTTTCCGGCACCGCCTTAATCCAGGCACCGATTGCGTTGGATCGGCATATCGTCGAAATGCGGGCGCTGACAGGGGACAATCCCACGCTGGTCACCGGCCTGATTGCCAACTTCAATGCTGCCATCCTCGAAATATTGGCGGTTGCGGCGAGTGCGTCGGTTCTGGCGGCAGTTCTCGTGAGCACGTTCGTCGCTCGACGGATCGTCGGCCCGGTGGACAGGATGATGCAGGCCAGCCAGCGCATCGCCGACGGCAAGTACGCTGAACGTGTACACGTGCCGGGCGACGACGAACTTGGCTCCCTGGCACATTCATTTAACCGGATGGCCGAGACCCTGGCCTGGACCGAGCAGCGGAGGCTTGAGCTGCTGGGCAACGTTGCCCACGAATTGCGGACGCCTCTCAGCGGGATCAAAGGCACGATGGAAGGTTTGATCGATGGCCTGATCCCGGCCGAGCCGGCAACCTATGTCCTCGTCAGTGGCGAGGTCTCCCGCCTGCAGCGGCTGGTCGGTGATCTCGAAGAGCTGTCACGGGCTGAGGCGGGCCGGATCCCGCTCGACCGCCGGCCTGTCGGCCTGGCGGACCTGGCGCTTTCGGTGGTCGAGCGCCTGCGATCTCAATTCGAAGACAAGGGCGTGGAACTGTCCGTCGAGGTCCCCGCGAGCGTGCCCGAGATACTGGCCGACCCCGCACGTCTCTCGCAGGTCCTGCTCAACCTGCTGGGGAATGCGCTCCAGTACACTCCTGAGGGCGGCCTGGTGACGATCAGCAGCCGACGGCAGGGCGGATCGGTGCTGACATCGGTGCAGGACACCGGGATCGGCATCTCCGACGCTGACTTGCCGCACATCTTCGAACGCTTCTACCGGGTAGATAAGTCGCGGGCTCGATCCGGGGGAGGCAGCGGCATCGGGCTGACCATCGCCAAGCACCTGGTCGAAGCGCATGGCGGGCACATCTGGGCGGAGAGCGCCGGGCTAGGTCGGGGGAGCACGTTCAAGTTCAGCCTGCCCGCGGCATACTCCCCGGACTAGAGAGCCTTCCTGAGAGCGCGCCAAGGACACGTCGGCGGCAGGAAGGATTCTGTCATCAAACCGTTACAGCCCCTACGCTTGTTCTTCATCCTCCGTTGGTATTCTTCATAACAGAGACGCAGGATCGGGCAGTTGGATGCGCGATCACGGAGGATATGAGAATGATGCTTTTCGGTGGTTTCGGGATGATTTTCACACTGATCTTCATCGTGGCGATCATCGTTGCGGCGATGTGGGCCCTGGCCAGATTGTTCCCACAATCCGGGGCCGGTCCGTCTTCGGCCGAGACATACCGAAGCGAGCGGCGAGGATCCGCGCTGGATATCCTGAAAGAGCGCTATGCCCGGGGTGAAATCACAAAGGCCGAGTACGAGGATATGCGCAGGGATCTTCAGAAGTAGGCCGGTGTGACAGCCAATCCAATCGGTTGGCGGCCGAGCGCGCCGGCTGCAGATCTGCCGGAACGTGGCTTAGATCGCTGCTGATTGAGCATTTTAGGAGGTATGGAAAATGATGTGGTGGGGAGATGGCTACAGTTGGGGTTGGATGATCTTTGGAGGCGTGATGATGATCCTCTTCTGGGGTGGGTTGATCGCACTTGCGGTCGTCGTGATCCGGGGTTTCACCGGGGTCGGGTTCCGATCGTCAGGCGGCGGAGGCTCCGGCCTCGGAGACAATTCCGCCCTCGAGATCCTCAAGGAGCGCTATGCCCGGGGCGAGATCAGCAAGTCGGAATACGAGGAGATGAGGCGAGATATCTCCACGTAGGTGCAGATTACCAGGAAGAAACATGCATGGTGGTGTGAGCTTCACTCACACCACCATGCATGTGACGCTTTGCCTCAACCTTGGCCATTTTCCGCTTCCTGCCAGGCCGGTCCGACTGCTCTCGCGTGGAACTAGGCCCGATAGTGCCGGACCGGCAGCTTGTGCGATTCCTCCCTCTCGGCCCTAGTCTCTCAGTATCGGCTCCGCTTGCGCCGTCTTGCGTTCCACCCACCATCGGACGCCAACCAATGCCAGAAGCCAATAAGCCCCGTATGCGATCACTTCTTCAACGGATGGATTCCCGTTGTACCCGACCAAAGCTTTGAGGGCTTCACCCAAGGGCGAGCGCTCGTCCAGGATGCTGTTGGTGTCCCATAGCTGCTCAATGAGCGTGGGAACCAGGCCCGTCTCCTGCAATTCGTGGACCCCATGAGCGAGCATGCCGGCGGCAAAGAGCAGGAGCAGGGCGCCGGTCACCTGGAAAAAGAGCTTCACGTTCAGCCGGACGGACGAAGTGTAAATCAGAAGGCCGATAGAAGCTGCGAGCGCCAGCCCCAGGATCGCGCCTATGAGCGTCCCCGCAGCCTGGCCCGCAAAAGCCGCGGCTGAGAGGAACAGGGCGGTCTCGACTCCCTCTCGGAACACGGCCACAAAGGCAACGGCCACCAATCCCCAGTTCTGCCCTTTGCTGATCGCCTGCTGGACATCGCGTTCGAGCGCCGACCCCATGAGGCGCGCCCGATAGCGCATCCAAAAGATCATCCAGGTCAACACGCCCACGGCAAGGAACATCGTCCCAGCTTCAAAGAGCTGCTCCGACCGGCCCTCCAGCTCCAGGCCGACGAGCTGAAACCCGGCTGCGAGAAGAACACTGGCCAGCACGGCGGCCATGACCCCCATCCAGATGTAGCGGCTCTGGCGAACCAGCCGTACCCTCCGCAGGTATCCCAGCGTGATTCCGACGATCAAGGCAGCTTCCAGGCCTTCCCGGAAGGCAATCAACAGCGCGGCAACCATGTCTAGCCCTTGAGAGGATGGTTCAAGTCAATCCCCAACTCGCCCGACTTTGCTTTCCAGAATCACGCCACAAGGTAGATACAAGATGTGCGAGATCGGCGAACGGCAGGGGCGCCCACGGTGACACATCGGCCCGCCTCCGCAGAGGGCAAAGGCGACATCAGCCTGTCCATTCTGGCTCGGCACCCTCGATGGCTTCCTCTATTTCAGGCTCGTCGCGGCCTCGCCTCCACCACCAGACTCCCGCGACGACCATCGCCAGGCCCAGCATGCCCAGGCCCAGTGCGATCCCCTCGCGCGGCTCGGTCTCCACATTCGCAACCATCCCCGTGGCCGCATCGGGCGGGGCGCCGGACAGGAGCACTTTCACAGAACTTCCTTTGCGGATGTCTTGCACAGAGTAGGCATCGAACACTTCGTTCTCCCCCATTCGCTGGGGACCTTCATACGTCGTACCCTCGGCGGTAAGCGTAAGGGAACCCGCGTGTGGGATGAGAAATGCGAGCACGCCGACGGCATAGGCCGATTGCCGTTCGAACATCATCTCATCCTGGTAGGGCAACACATATGTCACGACGACGCGCCCGGTGCCTTCGCCAGGAACCAGAGGCATGGTGTCAACGAACCCGGGCGCGGCGAGGAGGAAGCGATCCTCAGACGCACCGGGAAACGACACATTGGCAGCCCCGTCAGGGAGGGGGAAGGCCAGTGTGCCTTCCCCACCCCCATCGACGGCGACGGACTTCGCCACCGTCTGGTCACCTGAGTTTGAGAGGCTATAGACTTCAGCCACCGCCAGCCCGCCCTGGGAGAGCGAGAAGAACACATGCTGGGAGTCGACAGTCACGGCGCTCAGCTCGCTGGTGCTTTCGAAGATGCCTATCTCGAAGGGCGGCAGCTCCTGCCCTTCCTGGGCAACCACCTGTTCCGATAGGTAGCTCCCTTCGTTGTACACGACCATCACGGCGTAGTACGCTCCCGGTTCCACCTCGACATCCGGGAAGGAAACCTCGCCGTCCGGCCCCGAGACGCCGTGCAACATGCCGAGATCAGCACCTGCCTGCTCCCAGGCATGCAGCATTATCGTCAGGCCCTCGGGCACCTGTCCTTGCGTCGTCCTGTTCACGATCTTGCCGAGGACCTGTTGGGGGGGATTCTGGGGCGTATCAGTCTGGGCCGAGGCTGTGCTGGCGCCCAGCAGCAGGAGAACCACGACCAGAATCGGGAGTGCTCGACGTCCCTTCATTTTAGCCTTCCCCTCCCAGATAAGTGGGGCTCCCACAGCCAGCGCAGAATTTATCCCCTTGACGAAGTGATGACCCACAGACCGAACACTGCCGGTCCTGGCGTGTACCACACCGGGCGCAGAAACGATCGGCTGCCCTCACCTCATTCCCGCAGGCCTGGCACAGATCAACCTCATCAGGCTGTCCTAGCCGGGCGAACTCCTGCGGCTTGATCTCCTGTCCAAGTCCAGCCCGGGCATGATCCGCCCCATCGGTAAGCCGAGCCGCTTCAGCCATCAGATGCCGTCGAAGCGGCTGGTAGTCTTCTTCTTCGACCTTGCCGGTGCGGAAATCGAAATCCAGGTCGCGCAGGGACAACAAGACCTGCTCACGCTGACTCTCAGGCGAAACTTGGGACGTCTGCCTCTTAGATCTGGCGTTCCTATTCGCCCGCTGAAACGGGTCGGCGACCGCCACGGCGGCGACCAGGGCCAGGGACAATCCGACAAGAAGCGAACCAACGTTCATCGGCTACCTCACAACCCATACAGGGCTCAGGGACCAAAAGCGGGCAGACGGCATCACGCTCACTGGCGATGGTTCAGCCAACGGCACGTCAACGGAGGTGCCGCAGCTCTTCTTCGATACTTCCTATGGTCTCCGATGGAAGATCGATCTCCTCAGCCTGGCTCGAGGGCTCGATTGCCCTCGCCGCTCTCCAACCTGCGACCACTTGCCAGACGACCACCAGGCCGAGGGCAACGGCAATCGCAGGTAGCAACCAGACGAGCGAGGTAAACCCCTTCCGCTGCGGCTCAGCCAGGACACGCTCGCCGTATTGGGCGACGAAGTAATCGACGACCTGCTCTTCGGACCACCCTGCCGCGAGTTGATCTTTGATCTGCGCCCGCCAATCTTGACAGGCTTTCGTCTCGCAGACGTCCAGGGGTGTGTTAGGGCACACCGGACAATACAGATTCTTGGCAACCCGGTTAACGTCGTTATCCGTCGGGTAAGGATCGCCTCCCTCCTGGGCCTGAACGGCAGCTGCTCCCAGGAGACTGACAAGGATCGTCAAAGCGGCCAAGAAACCTTTCAACTTCAACATTCAGTCTCCTTCAGCCCCACTGGAGTCAGGTCGAGCATGACTCAGGTGGTTGTCGTAGAGTTGTTGGCACGCATCCACACTATAGCAAGCTAGCCTTCAACGCTCGACAGATCACCAACTTGCCGGCTGCGAGGCCCGAGAACATAGGAGGAACGGGCGCCGAGTGCTCCGGATGGCCAGGCCGCAATCAGCGTCCCAAGGACCAGGACCATCCCGCCAACCCATGTCAAGTTGACCAGCGGGTTGAGGTAGACCTTGAAGGTCGAAGAGCTGAGCCCGATCTCCTCCCAGCCGACAAGCAGTACGTAGAGATCCCCTCCCAGGGTGGAGTACACACCGGGAATAGTCACCGGCTGTTGCTGCGCGACGAAGTAATCCCGGCGCGGCTTCAACTCCTTGACGAGTGCCCCGTCCTTGAAGATGGAGACGGATGCCTCAAGCACCTCGCGCCCATCCGAGCCTGCGCCCTGCCGTAGGCCGTCAAACCTCAGTGCGTAGTTTCCCACGGCAAGCTGCTGTCCGACAGCCAGGGTGCCTTGTGTCTCTTCCTTGAAATACGCGTCTCCGATGAACCCGAGCGCGATCATGAGCACACCTATGTGCACGAGATAGCCACCATAACGGCGACGATCCCGGCCAAAAAGCCGCCACAGCGCCCCCACCGGCTGTTCACTTCGAGTGCGCATTCTGGCTCGCACACCGATCCAGAATTCGAGCAGGACGGTAAGGGCAACAAAGGTCACGACCCACAGTCCAACGAAAGACGCAGGATGCTGCCGGTGGAAATAGCCCCAGACTGCGCTGAGGACCAGAGATATCACAAAGGGCCAAAGCAGGGTCCTAGCCAACTTGGCCAAATTCTGTTTCCGCCACGCAATGTACGGCGCGAGGCCCTGCAAGACAATCAGCGCCGCGAACAGTGGGCCCGTGACCTGTTTGAAGAACGGAGGACCGACGGTGATCCGAGTCCCGGTAGCGAGCTCGGAGATCATGGGGAAGATCGTGCCCCAGAAAACGGCGAAGGCGATCCCCAGGAAGAGCACGTTCTGGAGAAGGAATGCAGACTCTCGGGAAATCAATCCCTCCAAGTCGTGCTCAGACTTGAGTGTGTCCAGGCGGCGGAACAGCAGGCCCATGGACGCCAGGAAGGTGACGCCGATGAACACAAAGAAGGCTGGCCCCATGGCGGACTTGGCGAAAGCGTGGACAGAACTGACGACCCCCGTCCGGGTGATGAAGGTCCCAAAGATGACCAAAGAATAGGTCAGGATGATCAGAACCATGTTCCACACCTTCAACATGCCGCGTTTCTCCTGGATCATCACCGAATGCAGAAAGGCGGTGCCTGTTAGCCAGGGCAAGAGCATGGCGTTCTCTACCGGGTCCCACCCCCAGAAGCCTCCCCAGCCCAGCACGTCATACGCCCAGCGGCCACCCAGAACCAGGCCGGCGCTCAGGAACACCCAGGCCACCAGCGTCCAGCGGCGGGTTGTCTGAATCCACTCGTCCCGGCGAGATTCACCCGTGACCAGTGCCGCCATGGCGAAGGCGTAGGGGATCACGAATCCGGTGAAGCCGACATACGTCGTTGGTGGATGCCCGATCATCCCAAAGTGCCGGAGCAGTGGGTTGAGCCCCTGACCGTCTTGCGGAACATACGCCATGGCGTTCAAGGGGCGGAAGACCGCAGTCGTAAGCTCACTTGCCCCTTCAACATGCCACAGGCGAGCGAACGGATTGGTGATTAAGAGTGATAACCCGATGAAGAAGGCCGTGGTGCCCATCGCAACCGCGATCACATAGGGCATCAGTTCACGATCCCTGTCCCACTTGCGCAAGGTCACCAGGACTACAAAACCGGCCATCAGCCAGCCCCAAAACAGGACCGACCCAGCCTGCCCGCCCCAGAGCGCCGTCACGCGCAGAAACGTGGACATGGCCTGACTGGTTACGTCGGCCACATAGGCCAAGGAGAAATCCATCGTCACCAGCGCGTAGACCAGGAGCAGCACGGATCCCGTGAGCATGACATAGGTCATGACGACGGCGTTCCGGGCGCTCTGAACGAACGGAAAACGATCTCGCCGGCCTCCGTAGGCGGCGGCCACGCTGGCGTATATGGCCAGGAGAAAGGCCAGGGTAAGGGTGATCAAGCCCAGGTCAGCCAGCATGGTCGACTCCTTCATATGGTGACCCCAGTCTCTGGAGAAGAAACATGCGGACCTCCATTACCAGGTCGCCTCTCAGGTCCCAACCCGACGGGCAGTGCAGGACAGCCGGGCCGGCGCGCGCAGCCAGGTTCGCGGTGACTCTCCTGTAATCCGATTGCCCCCGCAGAGTGTTAACCTTCGGACCCGCCAGGCCTCTCGACCGGCGCAATCAAGTGTTCGTGCGCTGGGACGGCATTGTCATGGTCCATGGATCCCATGAATAGGAAATGGCTTAGCGGGCATAACAACACGAGCGCCGCGATCAGCACCGTGTTCGTCGGGATCTGCAGGACGAAGATCGCTGCCAGGGCGCCGATCGGCACCAGACAGCACAGGAGCATGAGGAGCATGTGTTTGCGTGTCATGGATAGAACTCCAGCGCTTCACGAAGCGCCTGGTCGGCCACAGATGGATCTGCCGCCAACCAGATGACCAACGCGCGAGATTGGAAGTAATAATGTCGCTTTCCCATCCCTACGAGTTGGTAGATCGTCCGCCCGAGACTACTCTTCTCGCCGATCGAGACGAATGGCGTGTTCCCCTCGGCGATCTTGTCCCGCATCTCTTCCACCAGCCTCGTTGCCAGGACCCCTGCCGGAGCTCCGGTCACCCACAGCGTGATCTGCCCCTGCGGGCCGTAGACCCCCAGGCCCCCTGAAGTCAAGGGGAAGGACTTGCCGTGAAGTTGACTTACCTCGGCCACGGCTTCCACGCCATATTGGGAGGAGGTCAGCGGGAGATCAGCCAAGGAGTGGGGGATCGGCGCGGCCGCAGGCTCCGAGACCGCCTCCGTGAAGCGATAGAAGAAGTACCCCCAAAGAATGATCAGGGTCCCCAAGACAACCAAGGCCAGGGGACCCAGACGCCTCTTTGCCTTCCCCACGCTCACCATCGCCGAACGCCCGAAGTCCTGACCCCGTCATAGCGAAGCCTCAGGGGATCGCTCAACTCGCTGCGTTTGAGAGCCACCGAGTTTCCCTTGTCATCCGATCACCCAGGTCAGCATGATCACGCCCAGCCCGACCATGATCAAGCCGTACCACAGTCGGATCCTGCGAGCGTGTTGGCGCTCCCAACTGGCCCATCGCTTCGCCGCCATGCGATTTCCCACTGCCACCAGAATCAGAATCAACGGTAGGACAAACAGCACGTTGTAAAGCGCCAGATAGCCGATCCCCCAACCCAGGGTCGTCTTGGCATTCAACAAGGTGATGATCGAGACATAGATCCCACCCGAGCAAGGGAAGGTGCACAGTCCTACCAGAAAGCCGACGCCGATGCCGGCGAA
>Ga0209641_10001316_pt1 | contig 22323 bp, 18 predicted proteins | sample RifCSP16_1_FD_184022 | JGI IMG/M metagenome (GOLD analysis project Ga0209641, IMG submission 184022) | Soil microbial communities from Rifle, Colorado - Rifle CSP2_sed 16_1 (SPAdes) (version 2) | ecosystem: Environmental > Terrestrial > Deep subsurface > Rock core/Sediment | place: Rifle... | reverse complement strand
GCGTTCGCTCATCACGACCAGCCGATCGGAGAGCGCGGCGACTTGCTTCATGACCTTCAGTTGATCCGGGTCCGGGTCGCGGAGAATCGTGTGCAAGGTCGTGACGATGGGCATGCGCAGCTCCCGTAAGAGCGCGAGAATGTGGCTGCCCGCGCGCCCTCCGAAGATGCCGTACTCGTGCTGCAGGCACACGAGGTCCACGTTGTTGATGTTCAAGAAGTCGGCGGCGCGGAGATAGGACTCGACATCCTTCTCGGTCAATTCGAATCGGACGCGCGCCGGATAGGCGTAGCCTGCCGCGACGTCGTTGACCGGCAGGGCAATACACGATGTTCCGGTGTATTGCGATGAGATCGCCTCACACAGGTCCGTAGTAAAAGTTGCGATGCCGCATTGGCGTGGCGAGTAGTTGCCGATGAACGCAATGCGATTGATCTCCGACTGGATGGAGTCTGCTTCCATCACGGTGACTCCTTTCCCTGGCAACAAGAAGCACCTGCCGCCGACGCGCCGATCCGCGCGTCTACTTGCAAGTGCTTGCACATCGAACTGCGAGCGCTTCGTTTCGAGTACCGGTCACTATACGGCCACCACAGCCGAACACACATTCGCCATCGCGCTCGCGCCGGAGTGGCCGCGACGCGGGGGTCGATCGCCGGCTTCACCTGGGTGTGGTTGCACGATGCCGCCACTCTCGGGGGGGCCGACGACCAGAAGATTCTTGCGGTGACCGCGGCCGGGACCGGGCCTGGTCGCCGTCGGCTACGACTACTCCACCGGCGACCGGAGCGCCGCGATGTTGGTGAGTACAGGGCCGTGACCCCCGCCACGCCACCGACCGCGGTCGGCCCCGGACACCCCTCTCCCCCGGCCTGGATCACGGCTTTATTCCGGCTTAGCGGCCGGAGGTGTAGGTTGTGTGCCTATCGGCCTCGTTCCTGTGATCGAGGCCGATCCCCCTAGGGAGGAAACAAGAGAAATGAAGCGATTCAGGCACCTTCTGGTGCTGTTGTTCGCGTTCTCGTTGGTCGCCGTCGCCTGCGGCGACGACGACGCGGCGGAGACCACAACAACCACCACCGCGGCAACGACAACGACGACTGCAGCCACCACAACCACCACCTCCGCTCCGGAGGAGGAGAAGACCCTGATCATCGGTACCACGGATGCGATCTCCAGCCTCGACGGGGCTGACGCCTACGCGGTCCATGACTGGGAGCTTCTCAAGAACATCGGTGAAGGCCTGATCCGTTGGGAACCCGGATCCGGTGACGTTCTCGTCCCCGGCGCCGCCCAGGATCTCGGCTCCTTCAGCGAGGACGGCCTTTCGTACACGATCCAGCTCCTGCCGGATCTCGTGTTCGGTGACGGCACCCCGCTGGACGCCCAAACCTACGCGGATCAGATCAACAACCGGCTGCTCGTGCTCGAAGGCCCCAACGGGGTCGGTCCCGCATTGGGTCAGCCGTATGTGGAGAGCGTGGAAGCGGTCGACGATCTCACGATCAAGTTCAACTTGACCGGTACTTGGGCGTTCTTCCCGCAGCTCCTCGCCGGTGCTCCCTACATCCCGACCAACCCGACGCAGTTCGGTGCAGAGCTCAACCTCTTCCCCGAGGCGCCGATCTACGGCAACGGGCCGTGGTACATCGAGTCATACGACCCAGCTGAGCAGCTGGTGCTCCTGCCCAACGAGCTCTATCACGGCGAAGCGCCGGCGCTCGACCGGGTGATCATCCGCTACTTCGGCGATCCGCAGACCATGGCCCTGGCCGTGGAAAGCGGTGAGATCGACGTGGCGTGGCGCATCCTCGGTCCGGAGCTGATCGCGCAGCTCGAGGAAGTCGACGGTTTGAACGTCGGCACCATCGACGCCGGCCCGATCCGCTACCTGATCGTGAACCACGTGTTGGCTCCGACGGACGATCCCAACGTCCGCTCGGCGCTCGCCTCGCTCGTCGACCGTGACGAGTTGAGCGACCGGGTGTTCGGCGGCGCGGTTACGCCCCTGTACTCACAGGTGCCTCCGGGCTTCCTGGGAGCGACCGAGGCGTTCGACACGATGTACGGTGCACCGGACATCGCTGCCGCAACCGCCTACCTGGCACTGGCCGGTTACACCGAAGCCAGCCCGTTGCAGCTCACGATGACCTACCCGCCCGAGCACTACGGTGCGGAGACGGCGGACATCTTCGAGGTGCTAAAGGAGCAGTTCGAGGCCTCGGGGGCCATCGAGGTCTCCCTGGATCCCATCGAGTGGAGCACCTATGTCGGCATTCTGGTTGCCGGCACGGACTACGCCGTTGGGTTCCTCGGGTGGTTCTACGACTACCCGGACCCGGACAACTACCTGAGCCCGTTCATCATGAACGGCGGTCTCGGCACGATGGTGACCGACCCAGAAACGGGTGCGGTCATCGAGAGTGTCAACCCGGAGTTGTTGTCCCTGCTGGTGGAAGCGGCGGCGAACGGCGATCAGGCCGCACGCGCCGATCTCTACGGACAGATTCAGGAGATCTACGCCAGTGAAGTGGTCACGATCCCGCTGTTCATTCAGGCGGAGCACATCGTGTACCGCGACGGCGTGGTGGCCGACACGGGCTTCTCAAGCCCCGGGACGCTGAACATCGGCCCCACGGTCGAGTTCAACTACATCACGCTCGACCTCGGCTGACACCGGACGACCGACAGAAGGGGGGAGCGGGGTTCCCCGCTCCCCCCTTCGATAATCACGATGCACCCACTCCTCCTGACCTTCCTCATCTTCGGCGTCCCCGCCGCCATCGCCCTCGTCTATATCTTCGTGCGAGGAACCTCAGCGATGCGCCGCTACATCGTCACCCGCATCGCCCTCACCGTCCCGATGGTGATCATCCTCGCCACCCTCGTTTTCTTCGTGATGCGCATCCTTCCCGGCGATCCCGTCACCTCCGCCCTCGGGCCCAAGGGGAGCCCGGAGGTGAAAGAGTTGCTTCGCGAAAACCTCGGGCTCAACGACCCGCTGCTCGTCCAGTACGGCCGATTCCTCGGCAACATGCTCACCTTCGACTTCGGCGAGTCCCTGATCGGTGCCCATCGCCCGATCTCCGATGAGCTCGGCGAGCGTCTGCCGGCCACCCTCGAGCTGATCATCCCGGCAACGGCGTTCGCCCTCACCATCGGCATCTCCTTCGGGACCTGGGCGGCGGTGCGGCGCAAACGCGCCTCCGACTACGGATTCCGCCTATACGGCGTCGTCAGCTACGCCATGCCGATCTTTTGGCTGGGACTGCTCTTCCAGCTGCTTTTTGGTGTCGTGCTCGGATGGGCGCCGATAGCGGGGCGGATCGACGCGTTAATCGGCACGACCCTGAAGCGAGAGACGAACTTTGTGGTGATCGACTCGATCATCACCGGCAACTGGGCGGCGCTCGGCAGCGCATTGCATCACCTGATCCTGCCGACCCTGACACTGGGAATCGTGCTCTCCGGGGTGTTCCTCCGCCTCACCCGGATCAACGTGATCGAGACTCTACAGGAGGACTACGTCACCGCCGCCCGTGCCCGGGGGATCCGCGCGACAACGGTCACCTACGGCTATGCCCTGAAGAACGCGATGATCCCGGTGATCACCCTGATCGGTCTCCAGGTGGCCATCCTCCTCGCCGGTGCGGTGCTCACCGAGACGGTCTTCTCCTGGCCGGGCATGGGCCGCTACCTGGTGGAGCGGATTTCGTCGCGCGACTTCACCGCGGTGCAGAGCACCATCACGATGTTCGCCCTCTTCGTGGCGATGATCAGCCTTGCAGTAGACATCATCTACTCCCTGCTCGACCCGAGGGTGAAGTACTGATGGCCACCACCCCCGCCAGAACCGAGGGCCACGACGACTTCAAGTGGAAGGCCGACCTCGAGGGAATCGGCTTTGTGCGCCGGCTGCTCATGGCGCGCAGGTGGTACCGCGCCGACTGGTGGTTCGTCGCCATCTCGACGGTCATGGTGGTCGGGTTCATCGTCCTCGCACTCATCCCCCAGGTCTTCGCCCCGTTCGATCCGCGGGAACAGGTGGGACCGCGGTTTCTCGCCCCGGGGGAACGCCCCGATGTCGAGGTGCTGATCGCCTCTGCCGCTTCTGACATCACCGGCGTCGCCGACCTGGCCTCGGAGGGACGGGTGTCGGTCGCCGTGGTCGCCGGTGAGCCGTCGAGCGAGGCGGTCCGCAACGAGGCGGAGCGGCTTACCGCCGAATACCGCGCCCAGGGGCTCGACGTCGAGATCCGGCTGCGGATCGAGCGCTACGAGACGCTCGAGGAGGCCCTCGCCGGCGTCATCGCCGGCGATGCCGTGGTGGCGGTGGGTTCGTTCCTCGCGTTCGCCGACCTCGCCGACGCCTTCCCCGAACTCGACCAGATGGGCTCCGTTGCTCCCGGCACCGCGGCGCAATCGTTCACCCTGGGCACCAACCAGATCGGACAGGACGTACTGAGCAGGCTGATCTGGGGCACCCGGGTCGCCCTCATCATCGGGTTCACCTCGTCCCTATTCTCGCTGTTCATCGGCGTACCGCTCGGCCTGTTCGCCGGGTTCACCGGCGGGAAGGTGGACCGGGTGCTCAGCGTGCTGATGGACAGTCTCTATGCCTTCCCCGGGCTGATCCTCGCCATCGCCATCACCGCCGTGCTCGGCCCGAGCATCATCAATGTGATCGTTGCCATTGCGGTGCTATACATCCCGACGTACTTCCGCATCGTGCGGGGGCAAACCCTCTCGGTAAAGGAGTCCCTGTACGTCGAGGCGGCACGCAGCATTGGAGCAAAGTCACGGGTCATCCTCACCAGGTACATCTATCCCAACGTCATCCCGTCGGTGGCGATCATCTTCTCAGTGAACGTGGCCGATGCCATCCTCACCGGCGCCGGTCTTTCCTTCCTCGGCCTCGGTCTCGACCCCAGTACTCCCGATTGGGGCATCGACCTGGCCAGGGGCCAGGAGACGATCCAGACGGCGTGGTGGATGATCACTTTCCCCGGAACCGCGGTGATGCTCGTTGTGCTCGCCTTCACGATGATGGGTGAAGGACTCATGGAGATCTTCAACCCGAAGCTGAGGGAACGATGACCGATCCCGTCTACTCGATCCGCAACCTGTCCGTGGAGTACGGCACCCGCGACGGAAGGGTGGTCGCCGTCGACGACGTGTCGCTCGACATCCGCAAACGCGAGATCCTCGGCCTGGTCGGTGAGTCGGGGTGCGGCAAGACGACCCTGGGCAAGGCGATGCTGCGGATGATCCAGACCCCGGGCCGGATCACCGGCGGCGAGCTCTGGTTCGGCGGGCGCGACCTCATGACCCTTCCCGCCAAGGAGATGCAGCGGCTGCGCGGCCGCCACCTCAGCATGGTTTTCCAGGATCCGATGACCTCGCTCAACCCCCTCGAGAAGATCATCGACCACATAGTCGAGACGGTGCGCACCCACGATCCGGGTGCCTCCGAGGCGGCGGCGCGGGCACGGGCCCGGGAGCTCGCCACCCGGCTCGGCATCCTCGAGACCCGCATCGAGGACTACCCGCATCAGTTTAGCGGCGGCATGCGGCAGCGGATCATGATCGCCCTCGCCCTGGCGCTCAACGCCGACGTCGTGGTCGCCGACGAGCCCACCACCGCGCTCGACGTCATCGTCGAGGCTCAGTTCCTCGATCTGCTCCGCGAGCTCCGCGACGAATTCGATCTCACCATCGTGATCATCACCCACAACATCGGGGTGATCGCCGAGGTGGCCGATCGGGTTGCGGTGATGTACGCCGGGCGCATGACCGAGGTGGGTGCGGTCAACGAGTTCTTCGGTGACACCCGCCACCCCTACTCGCAGGGGCTGCTCCAATCGGTGCCCAACATCGACATGAAAGAGCCGACACTGCATACGATGCAGGGCTCTCCACCGAGCCTGCTGTATCCGCCACCCGGATGCCGCTTCCATCCCCGTTGCCCGCACGCCATGGAGGTGTGCTCCGTTACCAACCCGACTTTTGCCGAGGTCGGATCCGACCACACGGCGGCATGCTGGCTGTACCAGGACCACGCCGACAAGCAGCCCCTGGTGCGAATCCGTGGCTGACACTCCCCTGGTCAAAGTCACCGGGCTGCGCAAATGGTTCCCTGTGCAGAGGGGCTTCATCGCCAACCTGCTCAACCTGGGTAAGCAGGAGCACGTGCACGCCGTCGACGGGGTGTCCTTCGAGATCCGCCGCAACGAGGTGCTCGGCCTCGCCGGCGAAAGCGGCTCGGGCAAGTCGACCGTGGGCCGACTGGTGCTGCGCCTCCTCGAACCCACCGAGGGGACCGTGGAGTTTGACGGCATCGACCTCGCCTCGATCAGCACCGAGGAACTACGCAAGGCTCGGCGCCGCATGCAGGTGGTGTTCCAGGACCCGTTGGCGTCGCTCAACCCCCGGATGACCGTCGGCGCAGCGATCTCCCACCCCGCCGAGATCCACATCCCCGAGTTGAGAGTCGCCGAGCGCAAGGACCGGGTCCTGGAGATCCTGCGGGCGGTGGGAATGACGCCTCCTGAATTCTTCTACGACAAGTTTCCCCACCAGATCTCAGGTGGGCAGCGCCAGCGCATCGTGCTCGCCCGGGCGCTGATCACCCGGCCGGACCTGATCGTCGCCGACGAGCCGATTGCCATGGCCGACGTGTCGGTGCAGGCCCTCCTGCTCGAGCTGATGGCGGCGCTGCGCGACGAGTTCCAGTTGACCTACCTGTTCATCACCCACGACTTGGCCACCGCCAAATACATCTGCGACCGGATCGCCATCATGTACCTGGGCGAGATCGTCGAGATCGGCACCGTGGACGAGGTGTTCCACCACCCCACGCACCCCTACACCCGGGCCCTGCTCTCGGCGGTCCCGGTGCCCGATCCGCGGCATCGACGGAGCGCACCCCTCCCCCGCGGCGAGATCCCCAACCCGATCAACCCGCCCCCGGCGTGCCGCTTCCACCCGCGGTGTCCGATAGGCCGGGAGGGCGTGTGCGACACGATCTCACCGGTGCTGCGCCCGGTAGCCGGGACCACCGGGCACCTGGCGTCGTGCCACCTCCGCACAGGGGATCACCAGCACCTCGACCCGGAGCGGTACGCGCCTCCGGTGGCCGGGGGCTGATCTATCTCTGTCGATCCTCGGCAGCAGATCAGAACTGGAAATTCATTCGGTTGAACTGCTCGACGATCGGATCCTGCGGCGTCACCTGTTCCTCACCCGGTCCGACCTCGTACAAGAAGGGAAGCCCCCCGACGCCGACATACCCGATCGAGGATTCGAACCTGCCGCTGCCGGTGTAGCACAGCCGGAACGCCTCGAGCCCGAGACCCACCGTCCACTGCGAACCGATGGGCGGCCCCGAGTACTGAGCGCCGTCGACCAAGTAGACGAAGTAGGCCCCGAAGGTGTAGAGGGCTGCCACATACGCGTACATGTTCGCCATCTCCTCCAGTGGGAAGGGCGGGTACATGGTGTCGGTGGAGTCAACGAACCCGTTGCCGTTGCCGTCCATGATGAGACCGCCCCACGCTCCTTCCAGCCGCGGGTTGTCGGCCAACGAGAGGTAGGCGCCGGAGTTGCCCCCGTGGAAGTCTCCGCCGGCAATCCATTCAATGCCGCCGGGATGGTCGGTGGCGATCGCCAACCCGAGGAGGATGAGTCCCAGGATCGAGGTGAGCGGGTCGAAGCAGGAGAAGGGTTGGGCAACCTTGAGGGACACCTCGAGCATGGTCAGGCTTGGGATCAACCCCGGCACCGAGCGCAGGCCGACCTGACCCGCGGGAGCAGCCGCCTCGAGGGTCACGTTCACGCCCAGGCGGGGCATGGCCTCGCCGATCTTGGAACACGCGACGCCGAGCGTCGCAGTGGTCGTGTCGAAACCGAGCGCGATCGACCGGCTGAAACCGACCGGCTCGGAAGTGGTCGGCGGATCGAGGACGTTCTCGTCCGCGTCGTAATACCGGTACCCGATGTCCAGTTTGGTGCCGAGTTCGGTGCCGAATCCGAGGTGGTAGTCGTCGAGCGTGAGTCTGAGGGTCTGTTGCTCGGAGAGGGCGATCACCGGCGAAAAATGGGGGGTGGTGCCGGAGACGAACACGTCCTCGCCGTTGCGCACCACCCGCAGGTCGGAATACGGCTCGTAGACACCGTCGGCGGTGCGGGTGAGCAGTACCACGATCGGCACGTCGCCGGCCTCCAGATCGCCGAACCGTTCGGCATCGATGCGCCGGGTCACGGTGACCGGGGCAGCGAACTGGAGACCTTCCGGTTCCAGGTTGTAGATCCGGGCGTCGGGGTTCTCCGCCGCCCCCGCCAGCTCCGGTGGGTACTCCTCGGGAGCCAGCACCCGGATGGTGATGCCCGGATCCTCCGCCATGGCGTCGAACGGCACCTCGACGGTGAGGTCGCCGTCCTCGCTGGTGACCTCGAACCCGGCTTGGGTGGTCGTGGTGGTCGGCGCCGTCGTGGTCGTGGTGGCTGCGGTGGTGGTCGTGGTGGCCCCGGTGTTCGAGGCCGCAGTGGTCGATGACCCGGTACCACCGCCGCAGGCGGCAACCAACAGCAGAAACGCAGACAGCAAGGCCAAGCGGGCACGCAACACAGACCCCCTCCGTGAGTTCGGCGCCGGATCATAGGCCGGGCGATCCGGACGCGACGGAGGGGCCGCCCGCAGGCGGCCCCTCCGTGCTCAGTACGGCGTGTGTCCCTTACGGGGTCGGGGTGTAAGGGTGCGCCATAAAGTCGGCGATGAAGTCCTGGACGTTCTGGCGGTCCATGCGGAACACGCCCCCGGTCCCGGCACAGTTGCCGTTCAGTCCGAAGGACGTCACTCCGGCGACCACCAGGGAGTCGCCGAGGAAGTTCGGCCCGCCCGAGTCGCCGAAGCAGGTGCCGCCGGTCGAGTGGTTGTTCGACAGGAGCAGCGAGAAGTCGCCGGTGAATCCGGGGACGTTCTTCTGGATGAGGTGTGGGTACGCCACCATCCGGATCCGGTCCGCCTGGATGAACACGGGGTTGATCTCCTGGAGGCCGTAGCCCACCGAGGTAAACGTGGTCGCGGTGCCCACCTGCGCATCGTCGAGCGAGTTCACCGCAGGCAACGTGCCGTACTCCTTCACCTTGAACGGCTTGGCCAGTTCGATCATGCCCACGTCGTGGACGAAGAACGACGCCGTCGGGTACAACGGATGCGCCGCCCAGTTGACCGCCTCGATGGCGTTGCGACCGGCGAACGGGTAGTTGTTGTTTCCGTTGTCGACGTCCGACTCGGTGAACACCCGGATGCCGGAGAACTCACCCGGCGCGCCGGCGCAATGGCCCGCCGTCAGCACGAACGTGGAGGCGATCAGGGTGCCGCTGCAGCGGAACGCCGGAGCCCCATCGACCTCCATCAGGACCAGAACCACCTGTGGGTGGCCGTTGCCGTCGAGCTCACCGTCGGTGATGGCGCCGGCGGGCATGGCCGCAAACACCATCACCACGGCGAACAACAGCGCCGTGATTCTTCTTCTGCTCACTTGTCCAACCTCCTCGTCGTCGGTCGTGTCGCACCGGGAGCGGGGGCAACATCAGCCGCGGCCCGATCGGCCGAGCGGGCATCCCCCCCGGAGGCCGCGAGCCTACGCCGGTCCAGGTTCCTCTGAGACACGCCAAAGACGGTTTTCGCGAACTACCTGCCGGCTAGGTGGGCCACCACCGCTTCGGCAATGAAGGCGGCGTCCGAGTCGATGCCGGCGATGATGCCCGACCGGCGGGTGCGCAACCAGGGAAGCCCCAGGAAGAACAGACCGGGCACCTGCGGGATCCCGTCCGTGTGGACGGGTGCTCCCCGATCGTCCGTGACCGGCAGGCGGATCCAGGAGAGGTCGCCGCCGAACCCGGTGCACCACACGATCGACGTGATCCCGGCGGCGGCGAGGTCGACCGTCGGCGGCCCGGCGAGGGCCCCGGGGTCGGCACAGGGCTCGTCTGCCGGATCGTCCTCGAGCGGCGGAACCGTGATTCCGGCGCGGGCGATGAACTCCTCGATCATCTGTTTGATCTGCGCCGATCCCGCATCGCCGAACCGGACCGCATCGGCGACCGAGTCGTCGAGCGTCACCGTGCTCCCGGTGACCCCGGTGAGACGGCCCACCAGGATTGCCCCCCGGGAAGCGAGGTCCTGGAGGCCGACGGTGTGACCGCGCGGTCCCACGCCCGACACCTGGGGTTGGGGGGCGAACTGCATCGCCGGGTCGGGGAGATCGACGGGTCGCACGTCGAGGAATCCGACCTCGTCGAGCCAGTCGAGAACGTCACGGCCCCGATACCGCCGCGGTGCCCGCGCGACGCGGCTCACGCTCAGGTAGACGCGGCGCCCGGAGTCGAGCAGGTCTTCGGCGATCTGGCAGCCCGACTGGGCGCTCCCCACCACGAGGACCGCACCCGGGGGGAGGGCGCCCGGATTCCGGTACGCGGCGGCGTGGACCTGGACGACACGACGGGGAATCTGCGCCGCGAGCGGTGGGATCTTCGCCCGGTGCTGCGCCCCGCAAGCGAGCACCACGGAACCGGCCCGCACCTCCGCGAAGTCGGCGTGGTCGGTGCGCACCACGAATCCGGTTGTAGTGCCCTCGACCGCGGTCACGGTGACTCCCTCGTGGACCGGGAGTCCGAACCGCCGGGCATAGTCGGCGAAGAACCCGACCAGTTCCGTCGCCGATGGGAAGGCGTCGGGGCCGCCCGGGAACGTGGCGTTGGGGAGCCGGTTCAGCATGTTGGGGGTGTTCACCCGGAACGAGTCCCAGCGCTGGGTACGCCAGGTCTCGCCGATCCTTCCCCGCTCGAAGACGACGTGATCGATCCCCCGCTGCTGGAGATGGCGGCTGATCCCGAGCCCGGCCTGACCGGCACCGACGACGACGCTGGGAACGGAGGGGGTCATGGGCGGGGACAGTACGGCGTCTCGCCGGCGGTCGCACGCCTCGGGGAGGCGCGGTCGCTAGAACCAGTCGCGCTTGTAGAAGATGATCGTGGCGATCCCCGTCAGTGCGACGGAGCGATGACCTTGATCCAGGCACCCGCCGTCATCGCGTCGAGGGTGTCGAGGCCATGATCGTTGGACTTGAAGATGGTGATCATGGGGAGACCCCCTCTGTTACGGATGATCAGGTCACATGTGAGATGGCCCTTGAGGGCCGTCGGGAAGTCTATCCCCGGTGCCGGTCGCCCCATCCGGGTCGACCGATCACCCCACCACGCGAACCGGGCAAGTCACGCCGGAGGCGGTGGCCAGTCTGCGGTCGGCCGTGACCAGATCGCACCCGAGCGCCTCGGCGAGTGCCACGTACACCGCGTCGTACGCAGTGAGTGTGTCCCGGAGCTCGACCACCCGGCTATACAACGGCGCCGTTGTATAGGCGTCGAGCGGGAGGTCAATGAGATCGACGACGGCGGCCTCGAAGCGATCCAGCGGAAGGTCGCCAGCAAGCCAGCGGCGCCGCAACGCGGCAACCGTCTCCACATAGGCAAGATCGGGGACCGCCAGGCCGACGGCCTCCCCAAGGACCGCGCGATGGCGTGAGCCGGTGTCCCCGTCGTCACCTACGGCGTTGGCGAGCACCGAGGCATCGACGACGATCACCGCTCGTTGCGCGCCGCCTCGATGTCCTCCACGGCCGTCTGCGACCCGACGCGGCCACCAGTGCGCCCTTCGATACGGGTCAACACTTCCGCCATGGTCGGCCGTGATACCAGACGGGTCAGCTCGACGGTGAGGTACTGCTGGAGCGACATCCCTGCGGCATCGGCTCTCTTCACCAACCGGCAGTGGACTCGGTCGGGAAGGTTGCGGATCGTCACGTTGGGCATGCTTGCAGTATGCATGCACAGACGGGTGGGATCAAGGGGGTTGCCGCTTCGCCGCTCCTCGGTACCGCTGAGAGTTGTGCCTGCAGGGCGCGTCTACGGCGGAATGCTCCCGAGGCGGCGGGTCTACAATGGCTCTGTTGCTCGCCGACGCTGCCGACTCCTGGGAGGCGCGCATGGTCCCTCAAATGTTCCGTTGGACGGGTCGGTTCGGCCCCTTGGACCTCGAGGTGTCCGACAGCACCTTCCAGCCCTCAACGATCTCGGTGCTCCTGGCCGATGCGCTCGAGGTTCACCAGGGTGACGAAGTGATCGACGTCGGCTGTGGCTCGGGGATCCTGTCGATCATCGCCGCCAAACTGGGGGCACTCCGGGTCATCGGGGTCGATACGGCACCCGACGTCGTGGAGGTCGCTTCGCGCAATGCCGCCCGCCACGGCGTCTCGGACGTCGTCACGTTCCTCCACGGCGATCTGTTCGCCCCTCTTTCCCAAGAGGTTCGGGCCGACGTCATCATCGGCGACGTCTCCGGGATACCGGATTCCCTGGCGGTGGAGAGCGGCTGGTTCCCGGGCCGCGCCGGCGGGGGTCCGCGGGGCTCGGAGTTGCCGATCCGGATGCTCCGGGCGGCCCGGGAGCGCCTCCGGGCCGGAGGGCGTCTGTTCCTGCCCACCGGCACTCTCCAGGACGAAGGGGCGATCCTGCGAACCGCCCGAGCGCTCTACGGCAAGATCACCCAGCTCACCGAGCGTCAGATCCCGCTTCCCCGCGCTCTTGCCGAGACTTCGGCAGTGGTCAAACTCGCCAAGGAAAAGACCGTGCGGCTCCGCGAGAGAGGCTCGCGCCTTCTGTGGACCGCCCGCGTCTGGGAGTGCACCGCGCCCTGACGAGGCCCGTCCCCGTGGAACGCCGGATCCTGCCCAGCCATCGTCGCAGTGGCACTCGCAACCGACCCCCACGACGACGGTCGTAGGCTCGGACGATGCACCGGGGACGACCAGACACGTGACATCACGGGCCGCGACCCTCGGGCGGATGTTCTCCTCGCTCAAGGTGCCCAACTACCGCCTGTACTTCGCCGGGCAGGTGGTGTCGTTGTCGGGCACCTGGATGCAGGGGGTCGCCCAGGCGTGGCTGGTGCTCGACCTCACCGGGAGCGGCACCGCTCTCGGGTTGGTGTCGTCGCTGCAGTTCCTCCCCGTGCTGCTCTTCGGCCCGATGGGCGGCGTGCTCGCCGACCGTTTCGACAAGCGCCGCCTGCTGCTGATCACCCAGGTCGTGGCGGCGACGCTGGCGGCGGTTCTCGGCCTGCTGGTGGCCACCGACCTCATCGAGGTGTGGATGGTCTACGTGCTCGCCGCCTGCCTCGGGTTCGTCTACGTGGTGGACAACCCGACCCGGCAGACCTTCCTCCACGAGATGGTCGGCCCCGACAACCTCACCAACGCGGTCAGCCTCAACGCGGTGGTGATCAACGTCGCCCGGGTGATCGGCCCCGGGCTCGCCGGCACCCTGATCCTGGCCGTCGGCCTGGCGCCGTGCTTCTTCATCAACGCCGCCTCGTACGGGGCGGTGCTGATCGCCCTCTTCCTGATCGACCCCGACCGCCTCCACCGCGAGGCGCGCCAGGTGCGGCGCCGGGGGCAGTTGCGGGAGGGCCTGCGCTATGTGTGGTCCACCCCGGAGGTGCGGGTGCCGCTGCTGATGATGGCGATCGTCGGCACCCTCGCCTATGAGTTCCAGGTGGTGCTGCCGCTGTTGGCCCGGTTCACCTACCGGGGCGACGCCGGCACCTACGGGACGATGTCGATGCTGATGGGACTCGGCGCCGTGGTCGGCGGCCTGATCACCGCCGCCATGCGCCGGCCCCCCGCCACCGCGCTGTCCCGGAATGCGATCGTGTTCGGATCGATCCAGGTGGCGGCGGCACTGGCCCCGAACCTGATCACCACCTTCGTCGCCATGGTCTTCCTCGGGGCGGCGTCCATCCGGTTCCTCTCCCTGGGCAACAGCACCCTGCAGTTGGCCGCCGCGCCGGAGATGCGGGGCCGGGTGATGGCCCTGTGGGCGGTGGCCTTCTTGGGATCGACCCCGATCGGCGGTCCCATCGTGGGCTGGGTGGGCGAGCACATCGGGCCGCGGGTGGCCCTGGGATTGGGCGGGGTGGCGACCCTCACCGCCGGGGTGCTGGCGTACCCGGCGCTGGCGCGGGTGGTGGGACGGGCCAACGCCGAAGTGGTATCACCGCCGGAGGGGTGAGCGGGGCGTGAGTATGGCCCGCCGGGCGGGAGGGCCCTCAGGACGCGCTCCGCGCCCGTCAGCCCTCACCGGAGCAGGCGAACGGAGCCTCCAGGGTGACGGGCACCCCGTCCGGGAGGGCCACGAGCTCGGTGAGCCGGACGGTCCCTTCGAGCGGCTCCGACGAGGTCACCGTCGCCGTGCCGACGACGTCGTCGGCGGCCTCGACCTCGAGCCCGACACCGTCCCACTCGTCCTCGTCGGTCCCCAGGATCGTCTCGAAGATCTCCCACGGGGGGCGGTCGATGGGAAGCCCCGACAGCTCGAGCGAGCCTGCCACCGGGTGCTCCCCGGGCTGCGATGACGCCAGCTCGAAGGTGAGGGCGATCCATGCCCCGGGTGCCTGGTACCCCATCGACACGAACGTGGCGACGCCCTCGATGAAACACCGCAGCGGAAACGCCGTTACCGGCCCGTCCACCGGCATCGGCCCGGTGAGGGTGAGCGGCGCCGACTGCAGCCGGGTGAGATGGAGGATGCAGTCGTCGATGCTGGGCGGCGCCTCCTCCGGGTCGTCGACGATCAGCGCCGAGCCGACTCCCCGCACGAGGACCTGATCATCCCCGCGCTGGAGGACCATCGCCGTGGTGAGCCCGTACGCGAACATGGTGAGCAAGGCCACCTCCGGAGTCGGCTCGGTGCGTGACATCACCTCCCACTCGCCGGCGGCGAGCACGTCGAAGACCTCGTCGCAGGGAAGGGCCGCGATCAGAGTGGCCCCGAAGGCGTCGGCTGAGGCGACGAGCACCTCTGGTGGAAGGTAGATGCCCGGGATGAGGGTAGGCCCCGGCGGCACGCCGACGGCAGGCACCACGAGCGGCGTCTCCGAGCCCGGCGGCAGCGTTCCCGTCGGCCCGCCGCCACCCGGATCGCCGCCGCCGCTGCACGCGGATGCGACCAAGACGACCACGAGCGCGTGTGAGCGGAGCCGCATCAGTACTCGTACTCCATCTTGGGGCAGCGGGCATCCTCGGTCACCCACTTGATCGGGTAGGTGAGGTTGGCGAAGGGCATGCTCTTCCCGCCCAGGAGGAGCTCAACCGTCCCGGCCGGCCGGGAGATGCTGCCATTGTGGGGCCTCACCAGCTCGTTGCGGTCCAGCCAGCCGAGATCGAGCATCATCAGCCCGCTGATAAAAGGGTCGGGAGCCGTCACCGGGAACGGCTGCGGTTCGGCGGCGGAGGAGTTCACCAGAAAGTTGATCTGCTCGTTCACCATGGAGAACTCCGACGGAATATTCTGGCCGGACAGCCACTCGAGACCGAAGGCCAGGAACTCCTTGTTCCAATTGCCGAAGCCGCCTCGGCCCTTCCACGGACCCCCGGGACCGGTGCACGAGTAGATGTCGACGAAGATGGGGAGCGTGAGGTAGAACAGGAACACGTCGGCGGCGCCCTTTGCGATGAAGATGTCGCTGCCGTGGTAGGTGACCCGGGCGACCCGGCTCGCAGAGGGCAGCCCGGCACGCTTGAGGGCGTCGAGGGCGAGATCGATGGTCGCCCCCTTCCAATCCCAGATGTTCGACAGGTTGAGCGGGAGCGAGGCCTGGTCGAGCTTCACGGTGATGCGCACCGACCCCTCAAGCTCACGGCTGCCGGGCCCGGGCGTGAACTTCTCATGGGGCGGGCGCATCTCCACCCTGGAGACGCCGGACGACCCGAGCACCTCACCCTGTTGGAACTTGTGGGAGTCGCCGGAGACTGCGGTGAGGTACCGGCCCCCCTCCTGGATTCGTCCGAGGTGCTGGTCGCCGCTCCACTTCACCGTGAATCCTTCCATGACGTCGCTCCGGGGGAGGTCGATGCCCGCCAGTGACCAGCATTCGAGGCGCTTCCCGGTGAGGCTCGAGTTGAAGCGAGTGCGCGCCTCCAAGATCATGTGCTTGTCGGCCTCGTCTGCCTGGTGTCCGAAGTGGGTCTGCCACTGCCCGGTGCCGCCGGAGGCGTGCACCAGCTCGATCTCGGCGCCGAGGAGGAGCAGCAGCACCCCGAGGACGGATGCGACGAGGTCGGCACGCCCCTTCACTTTGCTGAAGCGCTCGAGTGCGGAATTGACCCGTGGGCTCAGCACCCGATCCTTGACCTTGTCGGTGAGGTGCTCACCGAGCGGGTTGGACGTGGCGACATCGAGATAGTTGCGCGGTCCCTTGAGCGCCTCCAGCAGGGTGATCAGGTCCTTGCAGACTTCCGCCCCGGCGAAGGGCGCGGCCCCTTCGCCGAAGAAGGCCGTGGTGTGGGCCCCGGCGGCGTCGACGAGCGCCTCGACGGGGACCAGCTCCACGCTGGTGGCGTGGGCCACGACGAGCAGAGTCTGCAAAGGGTCGAGGATCACCTCGTCGGGATCGGCCCCCGGATAGAGGACGTGGCCGCGGCTCGCAGCCAGTGCCCGCACCGCAGCACCGGCGACCCGGGACTCCCCGGGAGCATCCGTCCCCTTACCCCAATCGCCGAGCGCGGCCAGGAGCTCACCGGGCTCGATCTCCCCCTCCTCGGGGTACCCGAGGTCGGCGAGCAACCACACCACCTCCTGTGGCGTGTAGTGGGTGTCGGACCGTACGGCGTCGGTGAGCTCGGTGACCAACTCTGCATAGACGACGGCGTCCTTGAGGACCACGCCGTCGGGTGCGGCGACGAGGGCGCCGTCCGGGGAGACCAAGGGGATGCCGCTGCGACGCAGCAGCTCGCCGACGGCGGCGCGGGCAACCCGAGGCTCGCCGGTGAGGATGAACTCGACGAGCAGCATCCCGGCGGAGGCGGGATCGGCGGGAAGGCGTGCGGCGACCGCCTCGAGATCGGCCGCCGTGACCGGGGCGATCGCGCTGCGCGACGGCGACTCGTCGGTCTCCTGAGCCCCGAGGGGTGTCGGGACGATGATGAACCCCGCGAGCAGCGCGCCCGCGACGAAGAATGACCCCCACCGAATCCACCCAGCGCCGAACGGACTCATCGCCGTGACCTCATCGCTCACCACCCAGGACTCGGGAGGATCGGTATCAGCTCACCGATCGGAGGATCCGAAGTGTTCAATGTCCATCTGTGCGCCCCACTGTGAATTCCGCCGGACGAATGCTACATCGGAGAGTCCTGGAGTGGCCGACGGGCCCGACGCAGTGCCTCGACTAGTCGAATCTCCGTGAGCAAGTCGCGCGTTCTCTCTGTGCTCTGTCCCGCATTCTCGCTGTCGCTGCCACGAGCCGGCTCTAGCCCTCACACCCGGTACTGACTCGTTCCTCGCTTCAGGTACACCCCGTCCCCCGCCTTACCCAAGTACGAACCACCCTCGATGATGACTCTGCCCCGTGACAGCACCGTCTCCACCTTGCCCATGACCTCCCGGCCCTCGTAGGCCGAGTAGTCCACCCGCATGTGGTGGTTCTTCACCGACAGGGTGTGCTTGCGCTTCGGGTCGAAGATCACGATGTCGGCATCGGCCCCGGGGGCGATGGTGCCCTTCTTTGGGTACAGGCCGAACATCTTCGCCGGCGCGGTCGCGGTGATCTCGACGAACCGGTTCAGGTTCAGCCGCTTGCCGTTGACGGCGCCGTCGTACATCACCTCGAAGCGCGGCTCCACCCCCGGCATCCCGTTGGGAATCTTGGAGAAGTCACCCTCACCCAACCGCTTCTGCACCCCGAGCAGCGGGTGCTCGTCGAAACAGAACGGGCAGTGGTCGGTGGACACCACCTGGAGGTCGTTGGTGGCCAAACCTTTCCACAGCGCCTCCTGATGTCCGGCGAGACGGTCGCGCATGGGTGGAGAGCACACGTACTTGGCGCCTTCGAACCCATTGCCCATCTCCTCGAGTCCGAAGAACAGGTACTGCGGACAGGTCTCGGCGAATACGTTGAGCCCGCGGTCGCGGGCGACCTTGACCTCCTCGAGCGCCTCCTTGGCCGACATGTGGACGATGTACAGCTGCGCCCCGGTCAATTCGGCGAGCACGATCGCCCGGTGGGCGGCCTCACCTTCGAGCAGCGACTTGCGGACGAGGGCGTGGTAGATCGGGTCGGTCTCGCCGCGCTTCAGCGCCTGCTCGACGTAGACGTCGATGGCGATGCCGTTCTCGGCGTGCATGCAGATGGTGGCGCCGATCTCGGCGGCTTTCTGCATCGCCCGCAGGATCTCGCCGTCGTTCGAGTAGAACACACCCGGGTACGCCATGAACAACTTGAACGAGGTGACCCCCTCGTCCATGAGCATCCCCATCTCCTTGAGGGTCTGCTCGTTGATGTCGCCGGTGATCATGTGGAGGGCGTAGTCGATGGCGACCTTGCCGTCGGCCTTGGCCCGCCACGCCTCGTACCCGTCCATCGCCGAGGCGCCCTTCAACTGGACGGCGAAGTCGATGATCGTGGTCGTTCCCCCGAAGGCGGCGGCGCGGGTTCCGGTCTCGAACGAGTCCGAGGCGGAGGTACCGCCGAACGGAAGTTCCATATGGGTGTGGACGTCGATGCCACCGGGGAACAGGTACTTGCCCTTGGCGTCGATCTCCCGGTCGGCCTTCCACTTCTGGGTGCCCTGGGCGGCGAGGGCCACGACCTTCTCGCCGTCGATGAGCACGTCGACGGACATGGTTTCAGTGGCGGTGACCACGGTGCCGTTCTTGATCAATGTCGTGGACATGGTTCCTCCGGTGTGATCAGCGTTGCGTCATGGAGAGGTGGGCGGGGTGCAATTGGCAATTCGCAATTCGCAATACCCACGAGGCTTTGCCTCGTCGACTCCCCCACAAGGGGGGAGTGATAAGAAGGTCTCGCCCGAGCGGAGCGAGGGCGAGGCGATTGGGGGACACGGGTTCCCCACTTCGGGGAAGAACGGCCGATGAACGCGGTGGGCCAATGTCGTCATCAACGGAGACCCTCCTCCCCCGGCTCCTGCGGAGCCGGGTACTCCCCCCTAAGGGGGGAGAACAAGAACACGCGGTGCTCGTCATCGGTGGAGACCCGTTCTCCCCCCTGAGGGGGGAGAACAAGAACACGCGATCTCCCCCCTTGTTCCTCCCCCTTAGGGGGAGGTGGCGAGCGCAGCGAGCCGGAGGGGGTTTCCATGTCCAGCCGCGAGTGGCCGTAGGGCGAGACAACTTCTGAGCGGGCGACGGGCGACGGGCGACGGGCGACTTCCTCACCCCTTCGCTGCCTCTGCGATCGCCTTGCCCAGGATGGCGATGCCCTCGTCGGCTTCGGCTTCGGTGAGCGAGAGAGGCGGGGCGATGCGCAGGCAGTTGCCGTAGAGGCCGCCCTTGCCGATCAGCAACCCACCCTCCCGGGCCTTCTCCAGCACCGCGGTCGCTGCCGGCGGGTTGGGCTCCTTGCCGCCGGACTTGACCAGCTCGACGCCGATCATCAGGCCTTTGCCCCGCACTTCGCCGATGATGTCGTACCGCTCCCCCAGGTCCTCGAGGGCCGACTTCAAATGCCGGCCTACCTTGGACGCGTTGGTCTGCAGGTCGTGCTCGAGCAGGTATTCGAGGTTGGCCAGCGCTCCGGCCATCGCCAGCGGGTTGCCCCCGAAGGTCGAGATCGAGTTGGCCGTGAGGCAGTCCATGATCTCGGCGCGGGCGATCACGCCGCCGATCGCCATGCCGTTGCCCAGACCCTTGGCGAAGGTGAGCATGTCGGGGACGATCCCGTGGGCCTGGTAGCCCCAGAAGTTCTCCCCGGTGCGTCCCCATCCGGTCTGCACTTCGTCGGAGATGAAGAGGATGCCGCTCTCGTCGAGTACCTGCTTCATCTCGCCGAAGAACCCGTCGGGCGGGGTGGCGAAACCGCCGACTCCCTGAATCGGCTCGGCGATCATGCATGCCACGTCGCCCGAAGTGGCGATGGCCAACAGGTCCTTGAGGTCGTCGACGCACGCCTTGGTGAACTCGGCGTCGGGGAGGTGGCCGAACGGACTGCGGTACTTGTACCCGCCGTGCACGTAGGTCACCTGCACCGGCGACAGGCTGGTCGCCGACCAGGCCCGGTTGCCGGTGATCGCCACCGCGCTGAACGACCGCCCGTGGTACGAGTTGCGGATCGCCAGCACCTGGTTCGACTGCCGGTAGGCAGTCGCCAGCATCAGGGCGGTGTCGTTGGCCTCGGTGCCGCTGTTGGCGAAGAACACCTTGGCGTTGGGGATCCCCGACAGCCCGGCGAGCTTCTCGGCGAGGGCGATCTGCCCCTCGATCAGGTACAGGGTCGAGGTGTGGAGCATCTTGGCGGCCTGCTCCTGGATCGCCTTCACCACCGCCGGGGTCTTGTACCCGGTCATCGTGGTGAGGATCCCCCCGAAGAAGTCGAGGTACTCGTTGCCCTCGGCGTCGACCACCCTACGGCCGTCACCGTCGACCAGCGAGATCGGGTGCTCGTAGTACAGGGCGATCCAGGCGGGGAGGACCGCCTTGTGCCGCTTCAGCAGATCGGCGTGCTTGCCCTTGGCCATTGCTATGCCTCGACCAGCGGTCCGTAGGCGTCGGGACGGCGATCCCGGTAGAACGCCCACTGCTGGCGGACCTCCTCGATCAGGTCGAGGTCGAGGTCGCGCACGATGTACTCGTCCTTCTTGTCGCCGGCCGCCTCGCCCACCTTCTGCCCGCGGGGGTTGACGAAGTAGGTCGATCCGTAGAAATCGTCGTCGCCGAGCGGCTCGACGCCGACCCGGTTGATCGCCCCGATGAAGTACTCGTTGGCCACCGCGGCGGCGGGCTGCTCGAGGTTCCACAGGTACATGGAGAGGCCGCGGCTGGTCGCGGACGGGTTGAACACGATCTTGGCCCCGGCCAGGCCGAGTGCCCGCCATCCCTCGGGGAAGTGGCGGTCGTAACAGATGTACACGCCGATCCGCCCCACCGCGGTGTCGAAGATCGGATACCCCAAATTGCCGGGACGGAAGTAGAACTTCTCCCAGAAGCCCTTGACGTGGGGGATGTGGGTCTTGCGGTACTTTCCCAGGTAGGTGCCGTCGGCGTCGATCACCGCCGCGGTGTTGTAGTAGAAGCCCTCCTGCTCGATCTCGAACATGGGGACCACCAGCACCATGCCCGTCTCCGTGGCGAGCTTCTGCATCCGCTTGGTGGTCGGACCGTCGGGAATGGGCTCGGCGTAGGAGAAGTGCTCGATCTCTTGCACCTGGCAGAAGTACGGGCCGTAGAAGAGCTCCTGGAAACAGAGGACCTTGGCGCCGTCTTTGGCCGCCTTCTTGGCAAGGTCGATGCTCTTTTGGATCATCGTCTCCTGGTCGCCGGTCCATGCCGCCTGGACCAGGGCGGCTCGCACGATGTTCGCCATTGGCGGGATCTCCTTCGATCAGTTGCGGCACACAAGACTACGCGACGCGGGGGTGCGGTGGTGCGGGGAGGGGGCAATTGGCAATTGGCAAGAGAGGGGCGAAGGGCCAGGAGCGGCGAGCGGACAGGACCGGTCGCCGCGGCAGCGATCCGGCCTATCGTGACGCCGCTGTGGCCCACGATCACCCGCATCCGGAAGATCACCCTCACCTTGGGGACGACCATCACCCGGAGGAGGACACCGGCACCCTGGTGAACCGCCTCCGCCGCGCCGTATCGCACTCGCACGACCACGGGGAGCACGCAGCAGGGGAGGACACCGGCGCCGCCGGAGTGCGCGCCTCCAAGGTCTCGCTCGCCGGGTTGGGGTTCACGGCCGCGCTCCAGGCCGTCGTGGTGGTGTTCACCGGTTCCGTCGCATTGCTCTCCGACACGCTGCACAACCTCACCGATGCCCTCACCGCCATCCCGCTGTGGATCGCCTTCTCGCTGGGTCGACGCAGCAGCACCAAGAAGTACACCTTCGGATGGCACCGCGCCGAAGACCTCGCCGGACTGATCATCGTGGTCGCCATCGCAACCTCCGCCGTGGGGATCACCTGGGAGTCTGTGCGGCGCCTCTTGACGCCCCGGGTCGTCGAGCATGCTCCGTGGGTGATCGCCGCCGGGATCGTCGGCGCACTCGGCAACGAACTCGTGGCCCGCTACCGGATCCGGGTGGGAAGACGGATTTCCTCGGCGGCCCTCATTGCCGACGGCCACCACGCCAGGGCGGACGCCCTCACCTCGTTGGCGGTGGTGGCCGCCGGGATCGGGGCGGCGAGCGGTGTCGCCTGGATCGACCCCGCCGTCGGGCTTGTGGTGGCGGCGGTCATCATGGTGCTGCTG
>Ga0209641_10001315_pt1 | contig 22326 bp, 20 predicted proteins | sample RifCSP16_1_FD_184022 | JGI IMG/M metagenome (GOLD analysis project Ga0209641, IMG submission 184022) | Soil microbial communities from Rifle, Colorado - Rifle CSP2_sed 16_1 (SPAdes) (version 2) | ecosystem: Environmental > Terrestrial > Deep subsurface > Rock core/Sediment | place: Rifle... | reverse complement strand
ACGGTCCAGCGGATTATGGATTTCGGCGCTTTTGTGGAAATCCTGCCGGGCAAAGAGGGAATGGTGCATGTTTCCGAGCTCGCCTACAGCTTCGTCGCCAAACCGACCGATGTGGTCCAGATCGGAGACAAGATAAAAGTAAAGGTAATTGAGATCGACGCGATGGGCCGAATCAATCTTTCGAAGAAAGCATTGGAGAAGCCGCCCGAGGGGTATCAGGAGAGGCCCCGCGAAGATCGCGGCGGCCCTTCCGGACCACCGCGGCCCGGCGGTCGCCCGTTCCGCCCGGGGGGTTTTGGCGGCGGTTCTTCCTATCGAGGAGGTCCTTCTTCCCGTCGGCCGGGGGGTTATTCACCACAGCGGCGGCCGGGATTCGGTGGTGGTGGAGGCCGGGAGGGTTATCGTCCCGCTTCCGACCGCGGCCGTCGTTAGATGAGTAGTAATGGACGGCCGCCTTGCGGCGACCTAGCATTCTCGCTTTGCTCGAATGAAAAGTAAGAAAGAAGAACTCCTGGCCCAAATTGATCGGGCGGTCAAAACCTGCCACGGCTGTCGCCTTTGGAGAACAGCAAATCACGCCGTCCCTGGAGAGGGAAGTCCCGGTGCCACGATTATGTTTGTGGGTGAGGGTCCCGGTTACAACGAGGACAAGCTCGGCCGCCCGTTTGTCGGCCGGGCCGGTGATTTGCTGGATCGTCTGCTCTCGCGCAACGAGATCCGCCGCGAAGAGGTTTTCATCACCAACGTGGTCAAGCACCGCCCTCCCGAAAATCGGGCGCCGATGAAGGACGAGGTGCGGGCCTGTCTGCCATTTTTGATTCAGCAGATCAAGGTGATCAACCCCAAGGTCATCGTGCCGCTGGGTCGCTCGGCGCTGGATATTTTTTTGAAGGACAAGCTGATCGGCGAGATGCACGGTCGGGGATTCAAGGTCGGCAATCGGATTGTCTTCCCGCTCTATCACCCGGCGGCGGCGCTGCGTTCCCCGGCGGTTCTGCGGATTCTGGAGCACGACTTTCGTAGCCTGCCGAAGATTATTCGGGGGGAGCTGGCACCGGTCGAGATCGAGGTCACCAATGGCGATAAGAACCAAATGAAGTTAATATAAAATATGGAAGGTCAAAACAACTCACAACCGAATAGGAGAACAGAAGAGAAAATGAGCCTCAAATTTATTCCGATCGGGGGAATGGGCGAAGTCACCAGGAACATGTACGTCTATGAGACGCCGAACGACATGGTGCTCGTGGACTGCGGCATTGGTTTCCCGCCGGAGGAAGAAGGTCTGCCGGAGAACACGCTGCTAATTCCCGACTTTTCCTATGTTCTGGCCCACCAAAATAAGTTGCGGGCGCTTGTCATCACCCATGGCCACGAGGACCACATCGGGGCGATTCCCTACCTGTTGAGGAAGATTCGCGTCCCGGTTTACGCCGCCCGCCTGCCGGCCGGAATGATCCGGGAGAAACTCAAGGAGAGGGGACCGAAGAAGGCCGAGATTCGAGATGTCACCGATGGCCAGCGCGTCCAGCTCGGTCGGGATTTCTCCTTTGAATACATTCGGCTGACCCACTCGATTCCGGACACGATGGCAATCGCATTAACTACTCCCTTGGGGGTAGTAATTCACACCGGCGATTTCAAGCTCGATCCGACGCCCCTCGACCGCCGCCTGGCCCAGCTGGGGAAGATTGAGGAGTACGGTCGAAAGGGCGTGCTTCTTCTGGCTTCGGACTCCCTGCGGTCGGAGCGGGAGGGTTCCTCTCCTTCGGAAAGAATCGTCGGGGAGACCTTCTTCAAAGAGATTCAGAAGACCAAGGGAAGAGTCTTTGTAACGATGTTCTCCTCGGACATTTCTCGGGTCCAGCAGGCGATCGACGTTGCCGATGCTCTCGGCCGCAAAGTAACTCTGGCCGGGTTGTCGTTGGAGAAGAACTTTGAAGTCGCCCGCAATCTGGGATACCTCGCCGTTTCCAAAGGCCAGTCGCCCGCAATCTGGGATACCTCGCCGTTTCCAAAGGCCAGGTCATCGACAACGCCAAGCTCAAGAAACTGCCGGTTTCCGAACAGTTGATTTTGGTCTCTGGTTCGCAGGGCCAATCCAACTCTGCTCTCTCGAAGATGGCGCGGGGCGGCCATCGCAGTTTCAAGATCGGGCAAGGAGATCTGGTGCTTTTCTCATCCGATCTGATCCCGGGCAATGAAGATCGGGTCCGGAATGTCCAGGAGGATTTGAGGAACGTGGGCGCCAAGGTTATCTATCTCGAAGAGATCCCCGAGATCCACGTCTCCGGCCACGGCTACGCCGATGACCTCATCCGGATGATGCGCGCCGCTCAGGCCCAATATCTGGCGCCGATCGGCGGAACTCCGACATCGATGCCGGAGTACGCCAAGCTGGCCAAGGGTTACAACTACCGTGACGAACAGATCTTTCTGTTGGAGAGTGGGCAGATCCTGGAGTTCTATCGTTTTGAGAACCGCGTCGCGGCGCGGATCGCGGGCCGGGTGACGCTGCGGGAGTTTTCGGTTACACAAGATTGATTCCTTCGGAATCAATTTTGCTAGCGATCTCTCCTAGATCCCGTCCAAGATTGATTATTTCAGAATTAATCTTGACTTCTTCTCCTTTACCCTATAACATAGAAGAATATCAATCGTTTCCGTCGCCTGAGGCGACAAGGAGAGAGGCTATGGCTTCGTGTTCTGGTTGTTACTACCACATGCGGGTAAGGAGTCAGTGCGGCTGGTCGGGGGATGTTCCTCCTCAACCGGGCGGGGAGCGGTGTAACCTCGTTCCCTTGCAACAGGCTCGCGTTCCGGAAGGAACAGCGATCGCGAAGTCCCATCGACTCGTTTCGACCGCCGATCTCGCCGCCGAGAACGAGAGCTTCGCGGACGCGACGGGCCGGCTGGACTGATCGGGTACACTGTTCGTAGGGCGGTTAACCATCTTGGTTGACCGCCTTTTTTTGCGCTCGGGAAGTACTTTTTCGTAAACGGTATTGTTCACCCGCCCGGGTTTCAAGTTCTCGCTCCGCGGACTCGCTTCCGATGACCGCAAGCGATTTCTCAAAGCACGGGATCGAAATCGTTCGCTAGCTCGAACATCGCGGAGCTGGGCTTTCTCGAAACCCGCTGCGGGATGCCTGCCCGCCTTTGGAGGGTTCCTCAAAAGTAATTCCCCCTCGTACCATAATTTGGCTCCCAACTATCCTGTAGTGATTGACGAACGGCCATTCCCGTGTTTTAATTGAAATAGAAGTTAATTCTTGAAGAGAGGAGGAGATTCGGTGCCTGTTTGGCTTATCCTACCCGTAGCCATTGGAGCCACTTTTGTTTCAAAGCTTTTTGCCCGCCGGTATCAGGTTTTTCGTAGCTGTTCTAAAGAACACCATCTGGGTTTGGTAACGCTGACCCACCACGCGAAGGTTTCCTGCGATGTGGCTCTCTGGGTGGCCAACCACGCTCTGGAGCTCTGGGATAAGTTGGGCGTTTACTTTCCCGAAGAGACAACGGAACCGTTTGAGCTGGATGTGATCTGGAATCCTCACCGCAGTATGGGCTTTAAACCCAATCACACGTCGCGGGCGAGAATCAATATGGCGTGGTTCTTCATCGACGTGAACCACTCCGATTCCCAGGAGCAAGACCTGCGAGGAACAATCGCTGAGGAACTGCACCACATCGTTCGTTACCGGGAGAGAGGGGAAGAAGAGCCCTACCAGTTCCGGCCCGATCATGAAGACGGTCACTTTGGCGCGGTGCTTTATTACTCGATGAACGAATTCGAGTACGCCGCTCTCCGCTTCTGTGTGCAGGCGACCGGCAACAGATTTGATCTTCTAAGGGAAGTTGAGGAATACCGGAAAGCCACGGGGAGAGAGGTTTGAATTCCGAGGATTGGCCATCAGCGAACCGCGTTGATGGCCTAAACCCCGGGACTTGAGCAGGACCGGTTCTTGGTAGATCCTTAAGAGAGGCTTCGGCTTCCCTTAAGGCCAAGGATCTTTCCGTAATTCGGCAACATCATAGCATAGATATACCGATTGCGAGAAGACCTTGCGCTCTTTCCAAGAGCGTGGTAAACTATAAGTTAATATCGCGCATTCGGCGCGAAATCTAGTTCCCCTGAAGGGGAGAGGAGAGATGCTGTGGACGCGAAAGCTGAAGTCCGCATGATCCAGTTGCTGTGCCCTCTTTGCGTAGCGAAGGGGAATACGGAGCCGGTCGAAACTTCAACCGACTCCGCGTGGTTGCCCGCTCTTCTGGAGAAATATGTTCCGGAAATCAAGCGGAAGGAGGGATTCATTTCCCTCAACGAGGCCATCACCAAGGCCCCACAGTTTGAGGCTCTGGTCGATACCAGCGGCCGGCGCCGAGAGGCGAAGGTCATCTGCTTCGATCACAGCAGGGACATGCGCACGGCCAAGATCTGGACCACCAAGTACTCGGTGGTTCTGGAGATGCGCACTCGCGCTGCTGCTAGTCTCGCAGCCAGGCGTGCCGAGGAACAGGCCGAACGCGAAAGGAACGCCTTCGATTCGATCGGCTCGATCCTCTCCGGAAAGCAGTCCGCCGCGGTGTCCGAATCCCAGGGCGTTGAGCCCGAGGAAGATGACGCCAGCGCGGAGGCTCGGGAGGCGCAGGAAGCGGTTCAGCGCAAGCTGGCCGCCGATGCCGGAGCTCGCAGCAAGATCGATGAGGACGGGAAGAAGAAGGGCAAAGGTGGTCGTAAACGCCAACCCTATGACCGTTCCTCGTCCCGACGCGAAGCAGCTGCCGCCCGCGACTGATCTTCGCTGCCGCCAGGCCCCGACTCGCTTAACCGCGATTTCGGGGTCTTTTTTTAATTGGACGGCTGCCTCCGGCGACCTACCAATTTCGCTGTTCAATTGAACAGTGAAATTGACTTTATTTTTTTCCTCTGTTATTCTTACCAACAGCGAATGGCAAAAGATTTAAACATAGTTCCGGTTCTACCCTCTGCGGGGGAACTCTCTGTGTAGCGCCTTTTTGATTAGGGAGCTTTTTGCCAGCTTCGCGCTGGCCTTTTCTTTTTTTGAGCCAGGGGGGCCGATAGCTCAGCGGTAGAGCACGTCATTTGCAATGACGGGGTCGCCGGTTCAAATCCGGCTCGGTCCACCAAGCCCTTTGACATTAAAATATTTTTTGAAACTATCAAGTAAAAGAGAAATTGATAGTGGAAAAGAAGGTCTTTTTATAAGGTAGATGAAGGATGCCTTGGGGCAAAGGGCCGATGAAGGACGTACTAGGCTGCGATAAGCCTCGGTGAGCTGCCACGAAGCGCTATTAACCGGGGATTTCCGAATGGGGTAACCCAGTCGCCTTTGGCGACTACGCTTGAGCCAAGTTCCTGCCTTTTGGCGGGATATTAACTCAAGTGAGGGAACTCAGCGAAGTGAAACATCTCAGTAACTGAAGGAAAATAAAGAGAATGCGCGTAAGCGCGATTCCCTAAGGGGGCGTAGTAGTTTATGCCTACCTTAGGGGATCTCGATCCCCTAAGTAGCGGCGAGCGAAAGGGGGGAAGCCTAAACTCCGGCGCAAGTCGGAGGGTTGCAGGACCTGCATCAGGAAAGTTTTTGGTAGGAGAACGCCCTGGAAAGGGCGGCCACAGAGGGTGAAAGCCCCGTAACCGAAACTGGAAACTTTCTGGCAGGACACCTAAGTATCACGAGATAAGTGAAAGCTTGTGAGAATCGAGCCAAACCACTGGCTAAGGCTAAATACTCTTTGCCACCGATAGTGAACAAGTACCGTGAGGGAAAGGTGAAAAGAACCCCGGTAAGGGGAGTGAAATAGAATCTGAAATCATCTACTTACAAGCAGGCGGAGCCCGCAAGGGTGACGCCGTGCCTATTGAAGAATGACCCGAGGAGTTATCGCAAGCAGCAAGGTTAACTGCGTCAAACGCAGCGAGCCGTAGCGAAAGCAAGTTCTAAACGAGCGATTAGTTGCTTGCGGTAGACCCGAAACCTGGTGAGCTAACCATGGGCAGGATGAAAGCCGACGAGAGTCGGCTGGAGGTCCGAACCGATGTGCGTTGCAATGCGCTCGGATGACCTGTGGTTAGGGGTAATATGCCAATCGAACCAGGTGATAGCTGGCTCTCCCCGAAATGTATTTAGGTACAGCCTTGCAAAGTAACGAAGGGGGTAGAGATACTGGAAGGAATGCCGAGTCCGTGAGGACATCGCTTCCTACCAAACTCCGAATACCTTCGCGAAATTTGCAGGAGTGAGCAGGCGGGAGCAAGTTCCGTCGTGCTAAAGGGAAACAGCCCAAACCATCGGTTAAGGTCCCTAAGTTAGATTTAAGTGGGAAAGGTAGTGGAATTTCTTAGACATCCAGAAGGTAGGCTTAGAAGCAGCCATCCTTAAAAGAGTGCGTAACAGCTCACTGGTTGAGGAATTCCGCGCCGAAAATGTAACGGGGCTCAAAATCTACACCGAAACCGTGGATTCGCCGCAAGGCGAGTGGTAGGGGAGCGTCGCCACAGCTGTGAAGCTGGATCGTAAGGTCCGGTGGAGCGGTGGCGAGTGAGAATCTCGGGATGAGTAACGTTTGGCGGTGAGAATCCGCCACGCCGGAAGTTCAAGGTTTCCTCCGCTCTGGTCGTCATCGGAGGGTTAGTCGGTCCTAAGCCGAGGTCGAAAGACGTAGGTAATGGGCAGGGCGTTAATATTCGCCCACTTCCGCACGGTTCGATGGGGTAACGTTTTCCAAAGTTGCGAGCGTCCGCATGGTTGGGCGTTCTGCGCACCAAGGTGCTTTGTTGGCAAATCCGCAAGGCATAAGCCAAGGTGTGACGGGGAGTTCCGTAAGGGACAACTCGTGAGGCTGGAGAACCAAGAAAAACCTCTAAGTTATGCCGTGTGGGATCCGTACCGCAAACCGACACAGGTGAACTAGGTGAGTAGCCTAAGGCGCGCGGGAAAACGTTCTTTGAGGAATTCGGCAAGTTGGCCCCGTACGTTCGCAAGAAGGGGTGCCCCGTCGTAAGGCGGGGTCGCAGCAACAAGGCTCAAGCGACTGTTTAACAAAAACACAGGTCTCCGCTCAACCCGTAAGGGGATGTATGGGGGCTGAAGCCTGCCCAGTGTCTGTAGGTTACGGAGAGGTCTGAGATTATATCAGGGATCGAACCTAAGCCCAGATGAACGGCAGCAGTAACTATAACTGTTTTAAAGTAGCGAAGTTCCTTGTCGGGTAAGTTCCGACCCGCACGAAAGGCTTCACGACTTGAGCACTCTCTTAAAGAATGACCCGGTGAAATTGAAATGGCCGTGAAGATGCGGCCTACCCACAGCAGGACAAAAAGACCCCGTGGAGCTTTACTGTAGCTTGACATTGGTTTGATGATTGGATTTGTGTAGCGTAGGAGGGAGCCGCAAGGCGCCAATGAAACACCTCTCGATCTGATTTTCAAATCTAACCTAGGCGGTCATCCCGTCTGGGAACAGTGTCTGGTGGGCAGTTTAACTGGGGCGGTTGCCTCGCAAAGTGTAACCGAGGCGCCCCAAGGTCGGCTTGGTCTCGATGGACACGAGACTGTAAGTGCAAAGACATATGCCGGCTTGACTGCGAGACCTACAAGTCGAGCAGGTGCGAAAGCAGGGCTTAGTGACCTGTTCACTTCGAGTGGCGGAGTGAACAACATCGAATAAAAGCTACCCCGGGGATAACAGGCTGATCTCCTCCAAGAGTCCACATCGACGAGGAGGTTTGGCACCTCGATGTCGGCTCGTCCTATCCTGGGGCTGAAGAAGGTCCCAAGGGTTTGGCTGTTCGCCAATTAAAAGGGCACGCGAGCTGGGTTCAGAACGTCGTGAGACAGTTCGGACTCTATCCGCTGTGGGCGTTTAGCTTTTGAGGGGATTTCTCTCTAGTACGAGAGGACCGAGAGGAGCCAACCTCTGGTGTACCGGTTGTCCTACCAAGGGCATAAGATATGCCGGGTAGCTATGTTGGTAAGGGATAAGCGCTGAAAGCATCTAAGCACGAAGCCCACCCCAAGATGAAAAGCAGACCCCTTGTAGACTACAAGGTTGATAGGTGTTAGGTGTAAGGCCCGTAAGGGTTTGAGCCGAGACATACTAATAGGTCGTTTGATCTTCTTTTCCGCTATCAGTTCCGCTTTGACCAAGCAGAGCTAGTGTTTTGCTTGGAGGCAGAATTGGACGCTCTGAAGAAACAGAGCTAGCATTTTACCTTGAAGGTAGAAATGTTCTGGTGATTTGAGCGGAGGTGAACTACCCGATCCCATTCCGAACTCGGTCGTAAAAGCCTCTAGCGCTGATGGTACTTGGCCTTCGGGTCTGGGAGAGCAGGTCATCGCCGGAACATTTTTGTTTTCAACAGAAAATGCTAGGTCGCCTCGGGCGGCCGTCCATTTTTGCTTTAAACTCCTCGGAAGAATTTGGGATGGGGCTTCTGGATGTTTTCTCGGATTTCTTGACGAACCTGTTCCACTGTTTGATTAAGTTCGGCCTTAGCCCTTTCAATTACCGGGTCGACAACCTCGGCCATTTTTTCTTCGGTTTCTTTGGCGACATCCTGAGCGATCGGTTCAATTAGCTCCGCGGCTTGGCTCACTTTTTCCTGCACGATTGGCCTGATCTCGTTGATGATTGGTTGGGCAGCCTCCCGGACCTCGACCACCTTTTCCTTAACCTCTCCGGTTATCTCTCCGGCTTTTTCTTCCCAAACTTTAAGAAGTTCCTTGAGGGCCTGCCGAGATTCTTTACCCTCCTTGGGAGCGTAGAGAACTCCCAAGATCGCCCCGACCACCAATCCGACCGCAAACTGGTTGAACCCCCCGTTATTATTCTGTTCCATCAATTTCCTCCCCCTTGTGGCTGCCAACCACATCTTGGATTTTGTGGAACGCCTTGACGCCTTCTACCACCGCCGAGAAGAATCCGGAAGCGCTGGAAACGGGGTTGGCGATGGCGGTCGAGATCGTCGAAAAGCTGTCCAGAATTTGGTTCATTTTTGAGACCGCTTGGCGGACTTCCTTGAGGACTAGAACAATATAAACTCCCACAAAGAGGATGTTGACCGTGAGTAGAGCGATAACTACCAAAAGAAGTGTTTCTGTCATAGTGCAACACGAGCGTGGCGAGGCGCACTATGCTCCGCTCGAGTGAAGCTCGGACGAAACATTGGATGCGGCTTTACGCTCCTTGATCGCGGGGCAGACGTGGTCTAGATTCAGAATAACAAAAGCGAAAGAGCAACGGCAATAAATTCAGTAACGTCTTTGCCTCAGAGTATCTCCTCGGTATTGCGCCGCAATACCTCTCGGGGTTTGCTGCCCTCCGCCGGCCCCACGATTCCCCGCGTTTCCAACTCATCCAGAATCCGAGCCGCGCGGGCGTAGCCGATCGAGAGGCGGCGCTGCAGGAGGGAAGCCGAGGCCCGCTCGTATTGGATCACAATTTCAACCGCTTCAGCGAAGAGGGGATCGGTCGGCTCTCCCATCCTTTCGACCTGTCGCTCCATCTCTTCCACCTGCTCTTCCACGACATAGTCGGGGGCCCATCCTGAATTTTTGAGGAACTCGAGGAGCCGGTTCATCTCCTCGTTTGAGACAAAAGGACTCTGGATCCGAATCGGTTTGGAGCGATCGGGGGGAAGGTAGAGCATGTCTCCTTTGCCAAGCAGTTTTTCCGCTCCCGGCATGTCGAGAACTACTCGCGAGTCAATTTGGGAAGTGACATTGAAGGCGATGCGGCAGGGGATGTTTGCTTTAATCAATCCGGTGAGAACGTCGGTGGAGGGACGCTGGGTTGCCAGAATCAAGTGCAATCCTGTGGCCCGGGCCATCTGGGCCAGGCGGGTGATAGCTTTCTCCACTTCGGCCGGAGCGACGACCATGATATCGGCGAGTTCGTCGACCACGATCAGAACGTAGGGCATTTTTTCCTCGGCCTTTTCGTTGTAATCACCGATGTCGCGAACTCCCGATTCTTGGAAAAGTTTGTAGCGTTTGTTCATCTCCGCCATCGCCCACTTCAGGGCCGGGAGAGTTTTTTCGGGTTCGACAATCACCGGCATGAGAAGGTGGGGAATTCCGTTGTAATGGGAAAATTCTACCCGCTTGGGGTCGACCAGGATCAGGCGAACTTCTTCCGGGGAAGCTCGGAAAAGAATCGTCGCCAGGATCGTGCGAAGCATGATGGATTTACCGGATCCGGTCGCTCCCGCAATCAGAATGTGTGGCATTCGATCAAGATCATCAACGATTGATGCTCCCGAAACGTCCCGTCCCAACCCAACCGCTAGTTTGTGGGCCCCCTCTCCTAATTGGTCCGAGGTGATAATTTCTTTCAACGTGACCAGCTGCGGTTTGAGGTTGGGAACCTCCACCCCCACTTGAGATTTTCCGGGAATTGGGGCCTCAATTCGGACCGTTCCGGTTTTGGAAGCAAGCGCGAGAGCCAGATCGGAGGAGAGGTTGGTGATAGCGGAGAGTTTAGTGCCGCGCTCGGCCTCCAAAGCATACTGGGTAACGGTCGGGCCGAGATTGATATCAGCGACCCGGGCTTTTACTCCAAATGATTCCAGAGTCTGTTCAATCAGTTGGGCGTTCTTTTCGATATCACCCCGTTCGGCCGCAGTTTCGGAAGGATCATTGAGCAGGTCCAGCGACGGGTATTCCCAGGTCAGTTTGCGGCGCGGAGTCGTGATCTGGGTGGTTGGGGCGGAGTAGGGGGTGGCGATCTCAATTTCTTCCCCCTCCGAGGAGGCCTCGGGTTTGGTCTCGGATGCTTCCCTATTCACCGAAGGCCGCAACGGCTCCTTGAAATCTTTCCCGCGCCAGATATTTTCCTGGATCAATCGACCAATCTTCTGGGCGACTTTGGCGAGATAGAATAGGGCTTCGTCGAAGGAGATGTTCAGCGTTACCAGGATTCCGACGGTGCCCCCGGCCGAGAGAACAAGGAAGGCGCCGATCGTCGAGAAGATGCGGCGGAGGATCAGCTGGACATAGTAACCGGTTAGGCCTCCTCCCTGTCCAATACTGGCTTGGTATTGCGATACCTCCGTTGAGAAGAAGAAGTGGAACAATCCCAATAGAGAGATATAGAGGATCACCAATCCGTAGAAGATCCGAATTTCGACAAAGGGGATTTTGACTCTGAGGCGAAGCAGGACCAAACCTAGGAGTCCTGTCACGATGGGGAACATGAAAGCGCCCCAGCCGAATATCCGGTTGAGGTAGTCCTGGAGAAAAGAACCAAATCCGGCGGCTTGGCCAAAGAATGAGAGGACTGCCAGGATTGAAAAGACCACTAGGATTATCCCGATAGTGGATTGGAAGCTCTCATCCTTGAGATTGATTCTCATTGCGCGCCGGCGATATCTGGTAGACATTTTATTTCTTTTAAAATGCTAGCTCTGTTTCATCAGAGCGTCCATTTCAAGATGATTATAGCTATTTTGAATACAGAGTTAACTTCCCGGGTTGTAAAACCCATAGTTCTTGACAAGAGGACATCCGGCTGTTACTATTAAGTTAAGTTAAAAACCTATCCGATTAGCTGACTTTACCTACCTAAAGTTGCGGATGAACATATCCCGGGCTTTAGGCCCGGTTTTTGTTTCTTGAGATTCGTTCACGAGAAGGTGAGGGACACCTGCTTTCCTCTTTTTAAGAAAGGAGAGTTGGACCATCCTGCCATTTTCGTGGGCGGTTCTCAGGAATCAGGAGAGATTACCGTCACGGGAATCACGTTAGTTTCCCACCGGGCGAGTTTCACTAAGTTGCGCTTCCCGCCAACCGTGAAACAGCCCGCGGCCGATGAGGAGCATCACTCTTCTCATCGGCCGAATCCAAGAGTCCACCTTAGGCGGACTGCTGGATTCGACTCCGCTCACCACGAGTGGGTTCGAAACCTTCGGAAAGGAGCAGAGACGTGTTGCTTCAATTTCTTTTCTGGTGGATCGGTTCGATCTTCGCCTACGGCAATCGGAGACCGGAAAGAAAGTTCTGAAGGGAGGTGATCCACTTCTCCCGGTTATGCGCTTCCGGGTTATCTAAAAGCGCAGTTTTCCCAAGCCCGCCAAGAGATTGGCGCGCTTAGGAAAGGGTCCGGATAACCGGTTAAATTTCCAAGCCCTTGAATGCTTCGGGAGGTTCCGATGGTCCCGCTGCAAAACGTTCGAATGATTGTGGTTCAGTTCAGCTTCTCCAATCCCGAAGTTATTCCCTCGGGAATCAAGCGGCGGAAGCGAGAAACCGCCTTCGAGTACGTCGCCCGCAAGCTGCAGGCGACCGGGGAACGAGTGATCGAACCGACCGAGAACGTTTTCCTCGGGCACCTTGTCGGTGATTTCGAAGGGAACGGGTTCGAGCTGGTGGATGCGTTCTACCAAGAGCGGGTGGACGGGGATCGGCTCAATCAGACCTACTACATGGTCCGGTTCCTCTTCGCCCGGCGGGAGTTCGCGATGCCTTCGGCGGAGTTCATGCAGGTGAAGGATGCAATTCGCGCCGAGCTTCAGGAAATGCTCCGCACCGCCTTCTGGCGCGTCCGGGCGTTCCTCAACCCGTTCTACCTGGATGGAGTTGAGGTTCCTGGGCAGAAGTCCTTGAGCATCAATCTCGAGGCGCGCGTACCTCTCTTCTTTCCGGACGGCCGACTGATCATGGCCCGGCGGAAGGAAAACGGTAAGAAGATCGGGGAACCTCAATCGCTTCAACCTGATTTCGCTATGTCAGTGGCGGAGGGTCTTGTTCTTCTCTACCGTGCCTGATCATCGAGGTCAACCCAACTCCGGTTGAGTTGACCTCTCTCCTAAACTCGTTTCGGCAGAAGCGAGTTTGGGAGAGGTCGTCCTAGACCTCCGAGGTCTAGGATTTTGGAGGCAGCGACCTGCCTTGGTCGGTAGGGACCAAGGCAGATCGGTGCCCCTTTTTATTTTCAGTTAGCAAATTGTCGGCTTGGTATCCTATACTCTTCTAGTGATGACTCATCAAGAAATCCGTCAAAAATTCCTCGATTATTTTGTTTCCCACGACCATACTGTCGTGCCTTCTTCTCCACTAGTTCCGCCGCCCACTGACGATTCTGTTCTCTTGACCACCGCCGGGATGCAGCAGTTCAAGCCCTACATGATAGGTGAAGCCGACGCTCAAGAAAGATTCGGCAATGTCCGTCTCGCCTCGGTCCAGAAGTGCTTTCGAACCTCCGATGTTGAGGAGGTGGGGGACGAAAGCCACCTCACTTTTTTTGAAATGTTGGGTAATTTTTCCATAGGGGACTACTTTAAGGACGGAGCAATTCCTTTGGCTTGGAATTTTATGATTCAAGAATTGAAGCTGGACCCGAAGCGGATGTTTGTTTCTGTTTTTGCTGGAGAGCCGGGGATTCCTCGCGACGAGGAGGCGATCAAAATATGGCAAAAGGAGGTTCCGGGAATCGAAATTCGCGAACAGGGGAAAGAGGACAATTTTTGGGGTCCTCCCGGAGGAAAGGTTGGACCTTGCGGTCCCTGTTCGGAGATCTATTACGTCTTAGACGATGGAAAGGAAATTGAGCTCTGGAATCTGGTCTTTATGGAGTATCTCAAAGATGATGCTGGAAAATTTTCCAAACTAAAATCCCAGAACATCGATACCGGAATGGGGTTGGATCGCCTCGTTTCGATTCTGCAGAAGAAAGACAACGTTTTTGAAACCGATCTTTTTGCGCCGTTGCTGGATCTGCTCCACCAGCTGGCGCATCTCGTGGAGCGCAAAAACGATCTGAAGCCCGCTCAGCTGCGATCGCTGCGGATCATCGCCGACCACCTCCGCGGCGCCGTATTTATGGTAGGGGACGGGGTGACGCCGCTGAACGTGGGCCGAGGCTATGTCCTGCGGCGAATATTGCGTCGCGCAATATTGCACGGCCGGCTTCTGGGAATCGAGGGATACTTTTTGCTGGAACCAACCCGCAAGGTGATTGAAATGTACGGCGATACCTATCCCGAACTGGCGGCGCGCGAGAAGGAGATTCAGGTGGTAGTTGAAGAAGAGGAACAGAAGTTCTCACGTTCGTTGGCTCAGGGGCTTCGCGTGATGGAAAAAATGGGCAAGAACGTCAACGCCTTCGTTCTCTATGACACCTATGGTTTTCCGTTGGAGCTAACCCAGGAGTTGGCGAAACCCAAGGGCTGGGAGGTGGACGTGAGAGAGTTTGAAAAAAATCTTGAAGAGCAGCGGAAGCGAGCCCGGGCGGCTGCGAAAAAGCGGGAAGGAGAGGACGAGTTGATTGCTCCCCAACACACCGCGGCCCATCTTCTCAACGCCGCTCTGCGAACCGTTTTGGGACCACAGGTGCACCAAGCCGGTCAGCACTTGGAGGTTGACAAGTTTCGGCACGATTTCACCTTCGATCGCAAACTCACCGCTGCCGAAATCGAGAAGGTGGGTGATTTGGTGAATGAGAAGATAAAAGAAAATCTCCCGGTGAAAAGAGTAATTACCACTTTTGAGGAGGCCAAAAAGCTCGGCGCCGAGGCGGAATTTTCCGAGAAATACGCCCGAGTCAAAGAAATTTCTCTTTATCACGTCGGTGACGATCCCAAGAGTTCTTTTTCCAAGGAACTCTGCGGGGGGCCGCACGTAACAAAGACCAGTCAACTCGGCCGTTTTGAGATAATCAAGGAGGAATCGGCCGGTAGTGGGATCCGCCGGATCTACGGGCGGGTGTTTCCTATCCAAAATGCTAAAAATTAGTTTACCTTTCGGAAAAAAAGAGGAATTTCCCGATCAGTTCTTTGCCTTGGATTTGGGCGGAAAAAATTTGAAGGCATTTGTGCTCGATCGAACGGATGGGAATGTGGTCGCTCTCGGCTCCCGCAAAATCTCCCGGGTCGGCGTTTTGGGGGATGATGTTTTTAATCTCAAGGAAGCGGTTGGCCAGCTTCGTCACGATTTTCCCGAGGCCGAGCCCCTGGCGGTGGTGGGAATCTCCGGTCCTCACACCCTGGCTTTCACCACAGTGGTTCGGAGCAGCACCAGTCGAGATGTACCTGATTTGGTTTCTCACGCCCGGCAAGAAGCGCAGCGTTCCGCCGAGGTTGATATTCGCATCGGTTTGGGAGAACCGCGGTTGAAAATTTCCGAGGTCGAGGCCGAAATTCTGGAAGTTAAAGAAGCCGACAAAATGGAAGTTTTTCTGTTCACCTCATTTGCATCCGAACCCTACTTGATGGAACTATCCCAGCTGGTGAAACCATCAGGGTTGAAGCTCTGGGGGTTTAGCTCTCTTTCCTTCAATCTGGTGACTGAACTCTCCCATACCCTCTCATCTTCGGATGAAAAAGAGGAATTGAATGCTCTGGTTTTTGATGTGGGCGGATCCAAAACCGAGATCAGCCTTGCCTTTGGCGGAGAGCTGATGGAAACCAGGAGTTTTTGGTGGGATTTTAAAGAGAACGGCAATCCGGTGGCTTTTCTGGACCTCTGGTTGGAAGCCCTCTCCTCGACTCTCTCCGCCTTTGAGGGAGTTGAGACCTTTCCTCCCAAAATTTACCTGACGGGAGGAGCGGCGGTTTTCCCCGGTCTCTCGGAAGTGGTCGCTTCCTATCCTTGGTCGCGCGACCACCACTTCGAAATCGCTCCGGAACTGGTTCCCTTTGAAGAGGAACGCCTCTCCACCTCTCTCGGACAGGTGGCCCTGCGCTTGCGCAAAGAGGCCGACGGGCCGGAGCCGGGGGCGAAGGATTCCGAGACAGGGAGCGATTTTGAGGAGGAAGAGGGACAATAATGGACGTCCATCTTTTTGGCTTGATGGAAAAAATTCTGGGGGCGGAGAACGGAGAGGTGACGATTGATATTCCAGAGGACAATTTTAATCTTTTGATGCTCAGAATCCTGCGCGATAAAGGCCGGCGGGAGAACAAAACGATCCATTTCGTGGCGACTGGCCCTCGGAGTAAGAGGCTGATCGGTTCTTTAGAGAATGGGGTGGATTTGCCGAAAGTTGAAAGGGAGGAAAAAGCGGCCGCGAAAAAACAGCCACCGGCTGGCCGGGTCCGGAAAATCATAATGATTTTCGCGCTGGCGCTGGGGATTTTGGCGGTTTTGGGAGCGGCTGTCTTTGGCGCCCTCTACTACATTCCCAAGGCGGAGGTGATTCTGACCCTTTCCCCGATCCCTTTGGTTAAGGAAATTCCCGTGGTGGTGGATGCCGATGCGGAAAAGGTGGATGCAGCCACCGGGACGGTCCCGGGAACTTCCCAGGTGGTGGAGGAGAGTGGGAACAAATCCACCCCGGCGACCGGAACGGCGATCGTGGGGGATAAAGCGAAAGGAACTGTGACTTTTACGAGTGCTCAAATTCAGAACTGTTCACAGGGAACTAAAATTAAGGAAGTTTCAAGCGGCCTATTTTTCTTCACTGATGCTGCTTTAAGTTTTGACTCGCCGGGAAGTAAGGATGCTAGCGTTACCGCAGAGAAAATTGGCTCAAGTTATAATCTTTCGGCTGGAAAAGACTTCACAGTAGTGTCTGGCTGTAGTGTTACCGCAGAGAAAATTGGCTCAAGTTATAATCTTTCGGCTGGAAAAGACTTCACAGTAGTGTCTGGCTGTAGTGTTGGCGGTGTATCAATTTCAGGGACAAACACCGCCGCGTTCACTGGTGGGACTTCCGAAGAGGTTACCATCGCTACCGCCGCCGACCAGTCCAAACTGTTGACTGATCTTCAGAAAGAGTTGGTCGCCAATGCCAAGGAAACGATTCAAGGCCGGAGCGGGGTGGACGAGGTGGTGGTGGATAAAGCGATCAAGACCGAGGTGCTCGAAAAGACCTATTCGCATGCGGTCGGGGAGCAGGCGGAGAACGTTTCCCTGACCCTGAAAATCAAGCTCACCACGGTTACCTACAAGGGAGCGGACATCCAAGAGCTGATTTCCCAGACTCTTTCCAGTTTGGTCCCGGCCGGCTTCACCCTGTTTCCGGGGGAGACCGAGATCGTACCGTTGAACCCGGTCTTGAAAGGCGGCAAGCTAACTTTCAAAGCGAAGGTTTCTGCCAAGGTGATTCCGGAGATTGATGAAGAGAAGATCAAAAATGATTTGGCGGGGAGGAATGGGCGCTCGGCCCAGGAATATCTGAATTCCCTGAGTGATGTCAACGCCTATGAGCTGGTCCTTTGGCCGAACCTGCCGGAAAGTTTGCAACGGGTTCCGAAAACCACAAATAGAATTACGATTACTTTGATAACTGAAGAGTAGAACTAGCGGGTTTTGCTTAGGTTACGAGGAACACTTCGTCCCCATCGCGGACTTTCTGGTTAATCTCGATCCCGATCTCTTTACCCTTCTTGGCTTCCTCTATGTCTTTGTGATCGATCTGCATCGAGGTAACTTCTTGGGTGAAGTCCGTGGTTGCCCCTTTGAGATGGATCTTGGCGCCTTTCTTGAGGGTGCCGGTCAGTTTGATAATCCCGGCTGGGATGTGTCCAAAATAGTGGGTTATTTCACCGATTTTTTCTTCCAAATTAACTCACCCCCTCTGATTAGAAGAATAGCAAATTAGAACGGCAGATCGACGGTTTCGGTTTCGCCTTTGCTCTGGCGAAGTTCCGCGATGTATTCGCCGGCTTTGTTCTTGGCGGGACAGAACTCCACGTAAGGGCACCAATAGCAGCGTTTGCCAGGCCGGGGGGAGAACTCCTCATCGGCCTTGATGCGGGTAATCATCTCGAGGATCCGTTGCCGGGTCTCCTCTTCGGTTTTTTCCGTCACGGGAAAAGTCCGGAAGTTTCCGGTCTCAAGATAGAAATAACTGGCTTTCTGGATCGGTTTTCCCAATGCTTGCCGAGAAAGAATCGCATAGGCAAACAATTGGAGATTATCGTGGGTCTCACTGCGGCTCGTCTTGTAGTCAATCAGATGATAGCCCTCTTCTTCCCGGTCAATTCGGTCAACCTTTCCTTGCAGAATCATTCCGGGCTCAAAAGGGAACATCAGCAGATTTTCTTTAACAAATTCTCCCTCCGCTTCGGTTTGGGGGAGATAGGCAATTTCGGGATTAAGATTCTGGGTCTTGACGAAGATTTTGAGCAGTTTAAGCGCTCGTTCGTAGTGTTTTCTCTCGTCCTCGATGCCCGGAAAACCGCGTTCTTTTCCGCGCGGACCAGCCCAAGTTTCTTTGAGGATTTCGAGCAAGCGCGGTTCGGTTCTTTCTCCCGGATTGAGATGGAAGAAATCATTAAGTGTCCGGTGGATCACATCTCCAAAAACGAGGTCCTTGCTTCTTCCGTCTGCGACGAGAATCTGCTTTAGTTTGGGCTTGTTGCGGAAATCACTGGTGTAGGCGTCGAGATACTCAAAGTAGTACTGTTTGGCGCACTCGGCGTCATAGAGATGAAGGGAATACGGCGAGAATTTTTCGCGAGTTTTCATGATCTATGCCAATACTCTCTGCAATAGTTTAACCGTTTTGGAGATTGTTTCTTTGAGTGACCCTTGATGGTCGAAGGCCGCGGCATTTACGTGCCCGCCCCCACCCATGTCTTTAGCAATATTGGCGACATTAAATCCGGCCTTTGAGCGAAGTGATACCCTGATCAGACGGTGGCCTTCCTCGGTGAACATTGCCGCAGCCTTTATCCCTTTCATGGCCAAGAGAAGATTGTTGGTGGCGAAGCTTCGAGCAGGGGAGAGCTCATCAAGCTTGATTTTCAATCTTTGGATTTCCTTAAGGGGGAGATAGGAATAGAGCAGCCTACCGCTCCGGCGGGAGTTGGCCAGGATCAGAGACCAAATTGCCAGTGTTTTGGGTGGCCAACTTCGGAAAGAATTTTCGACCACCTTTTCCCGATCGGCCCCGAGACGAAGGAGTTGGGAGGTCTTGGTGAAGGTGGAGGGGATCGTGGAAGAGTAGAGGAAGCCGCCGGTATCGGTATAGATTCCGGTGAGCAGGCAATCGGCGATTGTGGGGGTGATCCGGGCTTTCCAACGGCGAAGAAGATCAAAGAGGATCTCGGCGGTGGAGGGCGAAGCGGGATCGACATAATTGAGATCTCCGAAATTGGCGTTGGTAACGTGATGGTCAATATTGACCACGACCATTCGGGACGGCAGCGAAAAAGTCTCGCTGCGGCTTAGTCTTCCCGTCTCGGCGTGGTCGAGGAAAAGAAGAAGGTCAAAGCGCGAAAGGTCGAGTTTGGCCGGGTCGCCGATGCGAACGCGCTTCACGCCGGTGAGAAATTCAAAAGACTCCGGAATTGGATCGGCGCTCACCAGCACCACTTTTTTCCCAAGCCCTCGGAGAAAGTGGTAACAGCCCAGGACCGAGCCAACGGAATCACCGTCCGGTCTAAGGTGGAGCGGGACCAGGATGTATTTGGCCGCTTTGATAGTACGCAGAATATTTCGGGGAGAATCCACAATCCCTATCCTAGCATAACCCCTGCCCTTGACCTATAGTCAATATAATGATAGGATATAACAAGATACTTGCACCGGCGTTTACAATTGGAGAGTTAGCGAGAATTGCTAGCTCGCTAGCGAGCGTCCAATGGACGCTGGTTAAGAAAGGAGAGATGATGTGCCTGCTCACGAGAGAAACATTACCGAGAAGGCGATAATTCTCGCGTTGGCATTTCGAGCAGGATTGGCCGGCCGGGAGGGCGATTCTTTTTCCGTCGAGCCGGCCACGTTGGATAGTGATCTCCATCGCGGTTTTGATTTCTTCATTAGACGAAACAATCACTGGCTTCGGGTAGATGGTACCGCCAGTCGACGATTCAAGGGCCAGAAGATTGCCCGAACCGTAAAGTTCGCTAAGGTGAAGAAACGCCCCTGGGTCTATATCCTGAGAGGCGATTGGCAAACCGCCGCTTTCGACGTAGCCGGAATCGGAACGGCCCGCGAGAAATGTTTCACCGCTTCGTATCTTCGCGTTCAGGATGGGAGGCCACTGGCGTTTACGGAGGCCTGTCCGATCCACGGCAATGATTGCGAATTTGCTCGTAGGTTGTTCAAGTTCGGTTCTCAACTGAGCCGGATTCTAGCTTCCGCTCGCCGCAAGGATGGTAGCCCCTCACAAGCGGTGGAATTTGCGATGGAAGTCACTAAACCTCCGTTCTAACCAAACGGAGGCTTTTTTTATATCCGCTATCATATGTTGGATGAATATTCTAGGAGTGGACTGGGGTGAAAAGAGAATCGGGATGGCGATTGCTCGGGGAAATCTCGCCGAACCTTTGGGAACGGTCGGTTCGTTCGAGGAATTGGTGGGAATTGCCCGGGACGAAAGGGTGGAGAGGATAGTGTTGGGATTACCGGAGGGCAAATTTGAGGAAAGGGTGAGAGGTTGGAGCAGGCGGATTGAGGGTGAACTGGGTGTACCGGTGGTGCTGCGCTCGGAGGTTTTGACCAGCCGCCAGGCCCTCCAAAAATCAATCGAATCCGGGAAGCCCAAAAAGTCCCGCCGTGATTTGGATGCTCAGGCTGCTGCTCTGCTTCTGCAGGAGTTTTTAGACGAAAACCAGAACCAATCTTAAGTTTGTTATTCTATTTTTGTAATGCTTTCTCCTTGGGAAGAAATCTTGAGGTTGGGCGGCGCGCTTCTTATCGGTTTTTTGATCGGGTTGGAGAGAGAAATCAGCAGGAAACCGGCCGGGCTGCGCACCCACATGCTAGTCTCCCTGGCCTCGTCTCTTTTTACGATCCTTTCTTTGAGTTCGGCTTTTGGCGATGGGGCCGCCGACCCCACTCGAATCGCTTCCCAAATCGTGGTCGGAATAGGTTTTGTCGGGGCGGGGGTAATCATCTCTTCCGGCGGGCAGATCAAGGGGGTGACCACAGCGGCTTCGCTCTGGATCACTGCGGCGATGGGAATGGCCATGGGTCTGGGGGAATACCTTTTAGCGGCGGTAGCAGCGGGGTTTACCCTGGTTACCCTTTTAGTTATCGGGGTTTGGGAAAGGTCACTGGAGCGGCGAGATTAACGCGTGCCTGTCGGACGCTCCGCCGGAGCAATTGTTTTTCGGGGACCATTCTACCTTTTACTTCATTACCAGTCCGGGCATTGGGATTTTCCAAAAGGGGGGATTGAAAAAGGCGAGAAAACCGAGGAAACGGTGCGGCGGGAGGTGCGGGAGGAGACCGGCATCGCCGATCTGGAATTTATCCCCGGGTTCAAGAAAACAATTCATTTTGTTTACCAGCACCAAGGAGATTTGGTCAATAAATGGGTGGCCTATCTCCTCGCGGAAACTCGGCAAGCTGAAGTAAAAATTTCCTTCGAACACCAAGGGTTCGCTTGGCTTGGTTTTGCGGAAGCCATCGAGAGGGTAACTTTTAAGAACGCGAAGGAAATTTTGCGTGCGGCCGAAGATTATCTTAAACTTAGAGGATATGCGGCTTAAAATTATTTTGGTTATTCTGGTTTTGGCGGCCTTGGTTTTGGCGGGGGGAGCATTTCTCCTTTGGAAATTGAATCAGCCGATCGCGGCCTCCGGCAAAGTCGAGGTCCTGATTTCTTCCGGAGAATCGGTCCAGGAGATCGGCGGCAAACTTCAGGCGGCGGGGGTGATGAATTCTTTTCTTTTCGTCTCCTATGTCCGCTTCAAAAATCTTACTTCTAAAATTCAAGCCGGACGGTACGATATTCCTCTGGCGCTCACGCCGGTTCAAGTGGTGGAGCTGCTGCAGCACGGGACTTTTGATGTCCGTCTCACTTTCTTAGAAGGTTGGCGGCGGGAAGAATATCTGCGCTACGCGCTGGCAAATCTGGCCGTGGACGATGAAGATTTTTCGACCCAATTCTTAGTTGCGACCGAGGATTTGGAAGGATATCTTTTCCCCGATACCTATATCGTGCCGATCAACATCGGTGCCCAAGAGCTGGTCGTACTTCTCAACCAAAACTTTGAAAAGAAATATCAAGGAACGGTTCTGCCGCTCCAATCAAAAAGCGGCCTCACAAAGAAGCAGATTACCATCCTGGCCTCTCTTCTGGAAAGGGAAAGCGTCGGGAACCAGGAGGAGCTGGAAACGATTGCCGGGATTATGATCAAGCGCTGGAAGTCCGGATGGTATTTAGGGATTGACGCCACGATCCAGTATCTGCTGGGATACCAAGAAGACACTGGGTCATGGTGGACAACTAAAGAATCCAAGATCGTTGCTGGTAAAAAAATCGACTCACTTTACAACACCTACACCCATCTCGGGATTCCACCGATGCCGATCGCCAATCCCGGAATCGACACTCTCTTGGCGGTCGTAAACTACCGAAAATCTCCTTACTGGTTTTATCTCCATTGTGAGAATGGTCAAATCCGCTACGC
>Ga0209641_10001311_pt1 | contig 22358 bp, 18 predicted proteins | sample RifCSP16_1_FD_184022 | JGI IMG/M metagenome (GOLD analysis project Ga0209641, IMG submission 184022) | Soil microbial communities from Rifle, Colorado - Rifle CSP2_sed 16_1 (SPAdes) (version 2) | ecosystem: Environmental > Terrestrial > Deep subsurface > Rock core/Sediment | place: Rifle... | reverse complement strand
CCCGGCCGGGGGGCCACCTTCACCGTCCGGCTTCCGGCGACCTGATCAATTCATTCCCGCTTCACGAGTGCTTCATCTACGAGGCCTATCTTGAAAGCGGCGAACGAGTACAATAGGAACGACCAAGGAGGAGATCATGTTCGCACGCAACAAGAAATTGTGGGCAGTCGGCGCCGCGGCTCTCGCCCTCGCCATCGTGGGCACCGGCGCCGGCATCACGGTGGCAACCGGCGGCGATGATGAGACACCGATCACCGGTTCGGCGCTGGAAGAGGCCAGCCAGGCCGCGCTTGAACACACCGGCGGCGGCAGGGTGACCGGGACCGAGGTCGGCGACGAGGAGAGCTACTACGAAGTCGAGGTCACGCTCGATGGCGGCAGTCAGGTCGACGTTCAGCTCGACGAAGGGTTCAACGTCGTCGGCGACGAGGCTGACGGCGCGGACGATGAGGGCGGCAGCGACGAATAGCTAGCCGCAGATATAGAAGAGCCTTCGAGAACGAGGGTCATGGGCAATGTCCGTGGCCCTCGTTCTTTGTTCGTCAAGAGCACGTATGCGGGGCGTAGGGCGAGCCGTCCACCGATGCGGAACCAAGATCCGGCAACGTAGGGCGATCTGGCTGTGAGGCGCCGGGTCCTATATGTGGACGACTCGCCCCTACAGCCCTCGGGAACCAAACGAGGACCCGATCCGTCTTAATGACATCGGAAGAATTTCGTTTGAGGAGGACCCCGATGCGACAACTAATCGCAGCGACCGCAGCCTTCGCCGTACTCGCGGCGACGTCTTTGATCGGCCCGAGCCTGGCGGACGCCTGCGCGGGACTGATCGGCTCGAACGGTGCGGTCAATCTGGGCCGCACCACCACGCTCGCAGCCTACAGCGATGGCGTCGAGCACTACGTGACGGCGTTCCAGTTCCAGGGCGGCGGCGGGGAGTTCGGCACGCTCATCCCCCTGCCCGGAGTGCCGTCCAAGGTTGAGCGCGGCGGCGGCTGGACGCTGCAACGCCTGCAACTCGAGACGCAGCCCGTTGGACTGTTCGAAGCCGCGGCTGACGCCGCCCCCCGAGCGACGGGCGTCGAGGTCTTGCAGGAAGTGCGGATCGATGCGCTTGACATCACCGTGCTGAAGGGCGGCGGGCCCGACGTGGCAGTGTGGGCGGAAGAGCATGGCTTCCGCCTTTCGCCGGACGCGCCAGAGGTGCTGGACTTCTACGGCAAGCGCAGTCCGATCTTCCTCGCCGCGGTCTTTGACGGCGAGGCGGCCGCGGCGCGCGGCCAGGCCATCGGCGACGGTACCCCCGTTCACCTCACTATCCCCACCGACAATCCCTGGGTGCCTCTGCGCATTCTGGGCCTCGGCAAACAGCCCGAGGACTTCATCCAGGCGGACGTTTTTCTGCTCACCGACGAGGAGCCGGCGCTGCTGCCCGCCCCAAACGACGGGATGTTCCTGGCGCACAGCCAGCCCGCCACCGATCTGCTGCTGGACGACCTGCGCAGCGACGACGGCATGGCCTGGGTCCCGCAGTCGGGTTGGCTGACCAAGCTAGCGATCAACAGCTCCACCGCAGACCTGCGCTACGACCTCGCTGTGGACACGAGCGGCAACAGCCGTCCGTCAAGAGTCGCGGCAGGGCTCGCTCTCCCATTCGGACTTCCAGCAACCGGGATTGAACCTTCGCATGTCACTGATGGTGACGGGACTGACGACAGGATCGCCTGGGCGGCGGTTGTGGCGTTCGCGCTAATCGTGTCGCTCGCCGTGCTCGAATGGCGTCGGGCTGGAGTACGATCGTAGTGTTCCGCCCGCGGACCTTCCTGCTGCTTGCCGGAGTCGCTGCCCTCGCGGCCGGGACGCTGGTGCTTCTCGGGAGCGGCTTCGGCAGCGCCAGCTCCAGTCACGCCACTATCGCGATCCAATACTCAAGGTTCGTCCCCTGGGTCGTCGAGGCACGCGCCGACGAGCCCATCACGATCACGATACGGAACGACGATCCGATCGAGCACGAGTGGATGGTCGGAGGGCCCGAGATGCATGAGCGGCATCGCACCGGAACGGAACCGTACCACGATCAGATACCGACCGAAGTTACGGTTCCTGCGTACTCAGAACGGGTGACGACGGTCACATTCGAGGAGCCCGGCGATTACGCATACATCTGCCACCTACCGGGGCACGAGGCGTACGGGATGGTGGGTACGTTGCGGGTCGTAGAGGGCTGACGCACACCTACGGCCGGTAAGCCATTGTGACGGCCCCAGCTGCGTCGCCAGTACCCGCTGGGCCTCCTCCACGAACTCGCAGATCAGAGCCCCCGTATCCCGCGGGTCGATGATGTCCTGTCCCGTCGCCTCTGCCGTTCGGAACGGCGAAGCGATCGCCTTCAGGCGTGCCGCCAGCTCCGCCAGCTCCGCGCCGGATCCGGCGCGGATTCGACCTCACGCCGGTAAGCCGCCATCTCGCCTCCCTCGATGTGCATCGACCCCAATTGGCGGAAGGCCACGCGTAGCCCCGGAACATTCCGCTCGGCCGGTGCTGGCACTGCCCGGCCACGCCGTACAGCTGGCCGGTGACGACCGTGATCCACGGCATCCGCGAGTCGCATGTCGCCATCACCAGCCGCGCGCCCGCCCTCTCGATCCCGCGACGTTCCGAGTCCAGGCCCACCATGAATCCCGGCTCGTCGGCTATCGAGACGAGCGGCAGATGGAACGTGTCGCATAGCTGAAGCAAACGCAGGACTTTCTCGCCCGCCGCAACGTCTGTCGAACCACCACCGGACATCGGGTTGTTCGCCATGACGCCGGCCGGATAGCCGTTGAACCGGGCGAGGCCGGTGATCCGCGCCCGGCCAAAGAAACGGTGCGATCTCGAAAAACGACTCGCGGTCCGCCACCAGCTCAACGATCCGGTGCGCGTCATACGGCCGCTTACGGTCTCGCGGGATGACCGATAGCAGCGCGTCGTCCCGCCGTGCCGGATCATCGTCTGATTGCTGCCGGGGCGCCATCTCCCACACGTTTGAAGGGAGGTATCCCAGGAATCGCCGAATCTGTACGAAGGCGTCGTCTTCGTCAGCCGCGAGGTTGTCGATGACTCCGCTCTGCCGCACGTGCATCTCCTCGCCGCCCAGCTCTTCCTTCGTTACCTCGTACCCAAGCGCCGCCTTCACCACCGGCGGCCCGCCCGGAAACAGCGCGCTCGTTCCCTTCACCATCAGGTTCCAGTGCGCCAGGCAAGCGTTGACGGCCGGCAGCCCCGCCACCGAGCCCATGACCGCCGAAACGACGGGCACCGTCCGCATGAGCTGAACGTCGACCGCCGACCACACATTCCCGTCCGGCAGGTACGTCCGTCCTATCTCTTCAAAGCTCCGCACGCTGCCACCCGCGGCATGGAGCAACCGCACGTACGGCAGCTTCCACTCCAGGGCCCGGCGGTTGGACGGGGTCTCGCTGCCCAGCCCGCCTCCCGCGCCGCCCGACCCGCCGCGCACTGTGAAGTCACCGCCTGTGACAACTACCTTCCGCCCATCAATCTGGCAGAAGCCCTCAACGAGTGGCTTGGGCGTGAAGCCCGACAGCCTGCCATCCTCGTACACTGCGCGGCCGGCCAACCCCATGAACTCGCGAAACGACCCCGCATCGGCCAGGCGGTCTATTCGCTCGCGGACCGTCAGCTTTCCTTGCGAGTGCTGCCGCTCGATCCCCTCCGGCCCGCCCATGCGGCGTGCCAGCTCCCACCGCCGTTCCAGATCGTCGATCTCAGGTTGCCAGGACATCTTAGCTCCATCGCCGCGACCGAACTCAATCATCCTTGTCGCGTATTGGGAGCAAAGTATACCGCATCGTTTCCGATGCGAACCCTGCAGGACGCGCTTAGACGCTCAGGCCCGCCGGGTCCGGCGCCACCCGCACGATGCGCTTGCCCACGTTGTCGCCGGCGAGGATGCCGATGAGGGCCGAGGGCGCCGCGTCGAGGCCTTCGACGACGTCTTCGAGCACCTTGAGCTCACCGCTCGCGACCCAGACGGCAAGCTGCTCCTCGGCGCTCACCCATTCGCCGATGAAGTCCGAGACAAGGAACCCTTCCATCCGCAGGCGCTTGACGACGAGTTGCCCGGGCACTCCCGCCGGACCGGGCGCGGGCGTCGCGCTGTCGTACTGCGAGACCGCGCCGCAGCAGACGATGCGGCCGTGGGTTCTCATCAACGGCAGCACGGCCTCGAGGACGCGCCCGCCGACGTTGTCGAAGTAGATATCGATACCGTTCGGACATTGAGCCGCGAGGTCTTGGCGCAGTGTCTCACTGCGGTGGTTCACTGAGCCCTCAAAGCCAAGGTCGCGTTCGAGCATGCGGTTCTTGTCGCCGGAGCCGGTTATCCCGATGGCCCTAGCACCGTGAATGCGGGCGATCTGGCCAACGACGTTGCCGGTGGCCCCCGCCGCTGCCGAAACGACGACAGTCTCCCCCGATTTAGGCTGCCCTACGTTCAGCAGTCCGAAGTACGCGGTGAGCCCGGTTATACCAAGGACGCTCATGTGGTGCGTCAGGGGGCCGCGAATCTTGATCGGCCGGACGATGGCGTTCGCCGGCAGTAGTGCATACTCCTGCCAGCCCGCTTCGCAGACGACGATAGTTCCCTCAGTGATGGGAGCGCCGTTGGCGGCGACGACCTCGCAAAGCGTGAAGCCGGCCATGACGTCGCCCGCGCCGAGCTGCTCGCGGTAGGTGCGGCCCTGCATCCAGGCGCGGTTAGCGGGGTCGATTGAGAGCAGAATGATTCGGACGAGCATCTCGCCGGGATTGGGCTCGTCGATGGTGCTTTCGACGAGCTTGAAATGGCCCGCTTCGAGCTTTCCGGAAGGGCGCTCGGCGAGCAGGATCTGGCGGTTAGGGCGCTCTGATCTCGGTGTCATGCTTTCCTCCTTGAGACCGTCGCGGAACTATATTCCGCTCCTCGTCACCTGGTCTGTTGCCTGAACCGCTCAGCTTCACCGGAACCGCTGGTTGCGTTCCCGGCGCTGTACGAGTGAGCGCCGGCGCCGGCCAGCTTCCCGCCGTCGACGATCAGGTACTCCTCGCGGATGGGACGGCCGTCGAACCAGCACTCAAGGATCTCGCGCACCCCGGCGGCGTACCGTGCCTGCGCTGACAATGACGTGCCCGACACGTGGGGTGTCATACCGTGATGCGGCATCATGCGCCACGGGTGGTCCTTCGGCGGCGGCTGCGGAAACCAGACATCGCCTGCATAGCCGGCCAGTTGCCCGCTTTCGAGCGCCCTGGCCACAGCGTCCCGGTCGCAGATCTTGCCGCGAGCGGTATTCACGAGATAGGCGCCGCGCTTCATCTTGCTGATGAGGGCGTCGTCAAACATGTGCTCGGTCTCAGGGTGCAACGGTGCGTTAATTGTGACGACATCGCAGACACGCACGAGAGACTCGGCATCCGGGTGGTGGGTAAGGTCTAGCTCCCGCTCGACGCTTTCGGGAAGCCGGTGGCGGTCGGTGTAGTGCAGCTTCACGTCGAACGGCTTGAGCCTTCGCAACACCGCCGAACCGATCCGCCCTGCGCCAACCGTTCCCACCGCCATGCCTTCCAGGTCGTACGAGCGTGAGGCAGCATCGGCGATGTTCCAGCCTCCGTTGACTACCCATTGGTAGGAAGGGATGTAGTTCCTCACGAGCGAAAGGATCAGCATTACGACGTGCTCGCTGACGCTGATGCTGTTGCAGTAAGTCACCTCAGCAACTGTGATACCCTTCTCAATCGCTGCCTGGAGGTCATAATGATCGGAACCGACCCCGGCGGTCACAGCCAGCTTCAAATTCTTCGCCTTCGCGATGCGTTCAGCGGTCAGGTAGGCGGGCCAGAACGGCTGCGAGATAACGATATCCGCGTCGGGCAGCTCCCTGTCGAAGGCACTATCGGCGCCGTCCTTGTCGGAGGTCACTACGAGGGTGTGGCCGAGCCCTTCCAGAAACTTCCGCAGTCCCAGCGCACCGGAGACACTGCCCAGCAGCTCGCCGGGTGTGAAATCGATCGCGCTGGGCGTTGGGAGCGTCTGTCCGCCGGGATAGCCGTCTAGTGTAGGTAGGCCATCGAGCGGGTACGATTGAGGGTAGCCATCAACTGGATCGTCATAAAGGACACAGAGGACCTTCACCATATGCGTTCACTCCTGAGATGTGATATATGGGCGGCAGAAACAGGTAAACCGCGCTCATCTTATCGCAATCACGCCGACAGGAGATGCTAGGGAGTTGCACCCATGACGGACGACGATCGCTATGTAAGGCCACTTAGTGAGGAGTCGCTGGGTCAGGCGCCGGGCCGCGGTCGCCTGACCTCACGGCGAGTCCTGGTTGTCGGCGGCGGACAGCGCGCGTATGAGGCTGCGACCGATCCCATCGGCAACGGTCGCGCAATGTCGCTGCTCTTCGGGCGCGAGGGAGCGCATGTCGCCGTCGCGGATATCAACCTCGGGAGCGCGCAGGAGACCGTCGATCTGATCGCCCGCGACGGTGGCCGCGCGTTCGCCGTCCAGGCCGATATCTCCCAGCCGGACGACGTATTGCGGATGATCGGCGAGGCATTAGACGGCACGGCTGCCCTTGATGGACTGGTCCTCAACGTTGGTGTCGGGGTCGGCGGCCTTGGGCTTGAAGGCGCCACGCCGGAAACCTGGGACCAGACGCTCGCCGTCAACCTGCGCGGGCCCATGCTCTGCTGCCGAGCTGCTCTGCCGCGGCTCGAGGACGGGTCGTCAATCGTGCTCATCTCGTCGATCGCCGGTCTAGGCGCGGGCAGCCGGTTGCCTGCCTACGACGCCTCGAAGGCTGCGCTCGCCGGGCTCATGCGCCACGTCGCGCTCGAGGGAGCGCCGCGCGGCATTCGAGCCAATATAGTTGCGCCCGGGCTCGTTGACACGCCGCTCGGACGCTTCGCCTCAGCTGGCCGGCCAGCTCGGGCGCGCACGCGGACTCCATTTGGGCGCCAGGCGACCGCCTGGGAGATCGCATACGCGGCGCTGTTCTTCATGTCAGACGAAAGCGTGTACGTAACGGCGCAGGTGCTTGCCGTGGACAGCGGGTTGACAGGTATCAGCTGAACGCGACCAGTGAGCGCATCTTCGAGGGCCACGTAGCTCCGGCTGCGCCGCGCGGATCGTCGGTCCAACGCGAGATCTCTTGCGTCTCCGGCGGTCGAGGATTGACTGAGCGAGCTTCATCGCAGCTTCACCTACGCGTTTTACGCTGATACTCTAGTTTTGAGCGGATATTCTATCGAGCCATGAGACCCACGGGAGAGCACGGAGGTGCAGCGGCGGGCACAATCGAATCTGCCGCAGCGCAGACTGTTCTCAAAGTAGACCGCATCTCGAAATCGTTTGGGCCGACTACGGCCGTACGAGATCTCTCGTTCGAGGTGTCTCCCGGGGAGATCATGGGACTCCTGGGCCCGAACGGTGCCGGAAAGACGACGGCGATCCGTGTTCTCTCAACGATCCTGCCGCCCACGAGCGGGAGCTTCACGTTGAGTGGCACACCCTACACGCAGCCGCGGGAGGTCCGCCGCCAGATCGGCGTTCTACCTGAAAGTGCAGGGTATCCCCTTCAGCTGAGCGGTGAGGAGTTCCTTCGCTATCATGCGCGTTTGTTCGGTCACACGGCCAGGGCCGCCCGCGAAGTTGCCGCATCCCTGTTGTCAGAGGTGGGTCTCACGGAGCGCGCCTCATCGCTCATTAGCACCTACAGCCGAGGGATGAGGCAGCGGCTGGGCGTCGCGCGGGCGTTAGTCAACGCGCCGAGAGTTATCTTCCTTGACGAGCCGACACTGGGTCTCGATCCGGCGGGGCAGCGGCAGATTCTGGGCCTCGTCCGCGACGTGGCAGGGGAGCGGGGGACTGCAATCATCCTTAGCACTCACTTTCTGGACGAGGTGGAGGAGACCTGCTCTCGCGTTATCATTCTCAATCGAGGCGAGGTGATCGCCGAAGGAAGCGTCGCGGAAATCAAGCGAAGAGCCGCCCCCAGGACGGCCAGGGCCCATGTTCCGCCGGAGCTGCACGAACGTGCGCTATCAGCCCTGAAGCAGGCGAGCGGCGTTTCGAGCGTAGACTCCTCCGACAACCAAAGGGGCTGGCTCACCGCCACCTTCGACAGCGCCTGGCTCGACGAGCACCGGGAAGCCGGCATGAATAGCGTTATCCGCTCGCTCACCGACGCGGACGTTCCCGTGCTCTCCTTTGAGTTGGAGGGTGGTCGCTTGAGCGATGCCTTCCTGCTCCTCACGGAGGGACGCTAGTGACCTCGTTGAGCAGGAGCGAGGCCGACCTGCGAACGCCACCAACCCAGCCTTCCGGCGCGTGGATGGTGGTGGCGGGACAGGAGCTGCACGACATCTGGCTCTCGGCGCGCGGCCCCGTCATCGTTCTCGCCTTCAGTCTGCTACTCAGCCTGCTCACGTACCTGGCAGCCGCTAACAAAGAGCTCAACATCCTCGATCAGAAGGACACAGTGAACCTGATCATGCAGATTACGCTCGGGATCGGTGTGGCGGTGGCCCTACTTTTCAGTGCAGATACCATCAGTGGTGAACGCGAGCGAGAGACGTTCGAAAGCCTGCTCCTGACGCCCGCCCCTCGCCGTCAGATTGCGCTGGGCAAATTCCTTGCCGCGGTGTCCGTGTGGCCTGTCATCATGATCGTCGCCATTCCATACGTATGGGCGCTCAAGCTGGGTAGCGGCCTCTTCGCCGACGCTGTCGCCGCCGGGTTCGTCGCTGGCACTTTGCTGACTATCGCCTTTGCCTCGATTGGCATAATTGTAAGTATCTTCTCGAATTCCAACCGTCTCAGTCTGGCGACGAGCTTCTTCGTGTTCGTAGTGCTTCTCGCACCCACTCAACTACCTCTCAGCGGATGGTTCGGAGATTTCATCATCAACGTCAACCCGGTGACGGCGGGCTCAACCTTTCTCGATAGAGTCATTGTCAAAGACCAGGGCTGGGGTGAGGCGTCAAACCTCCTGATCGCACCCATACTCGCAGCGCTCATTGCGAGCAGCGTCGCGTTCGTCATTGCGGGCCGGCTCCGGTTGCAGGCAGGGATCGATAGGTGAGACGCTCCGGCCGGTCAAGTCCGGGTATCGCCGGCGCGCTCCTTGCGGTTCTCCTGTCTGCCGCCGCCGCGGTCTCCGCGCCGGCGTTCGCGCAAGAGAACGGTGAGCAGGCGCCCGCCAGCGACGTCACCGTCTCGGTGAGCAAGTCCGAGGTGTCGGCGTTCACAGGTGACAGGTTCACGTTCACCTCTGAGATCGACAACAACGGCTCGCGCGCCACACCTCCGCTCATTGCTAATCTCGCGTTCGTAGCCATTGATGGGGAGACATACGTGGACCCCGAGGACTGGTCGCCGGAGCGCACGTACACGGTAGGACCCATCGCCGCTGGATCGTCGGCGACGCAGACCTGGACAGTCAAGCCCGACTTGGAAGGGGACGTGGCGGTCTACGTCGTGGCACTGCCGAGCGCACCTGCGCTCGCCACAACGGGTCCCCTGGCGGCCAGCCCCGCGATCCACCTGCACGTTGAAGAGCACCGCAGCCTCAACCCGGGAGGCGTGTTGCCGGTCGTCCTCGCCGTGCCCGGCGTGCTTGCCCTCGCTTTCGCGGGGATGCGCGTCGCGCGCAACAAAAGATAGGCCCCCTTCCGGGAAGCGGCGGTCAGCCGCCTAGTCATTGTGCAGCGTTCGGGACCAATCGTCCCAAGAGTTCAGGTCGCCTGTCGGCTTCGGTTTCGCGGGGCGTTCTGGAGCTAAGTCCCGGACCGCAGCGCTTCGACCGGCTCCAATTGCGCTGCCCGCAACGCGGGATAGGTACCGGAGATCAGCCCGATCAGTGCGCCCAGGAGCGGAGCAGCAAACGGAACCAGAGGGTCCAGGACTGGCGTCCACGATTGGTACGCGGAGACACCGACGACGACGAGGGTACCGATGCTGGCGCCGAGGACGCCGCCGATCAGCCCCATCGTGGCACTCTCCATCAGGAACTGAACCGCGATGTGGCGCCGCGTGGCGCCAAGGGCGCGCCTCAGGCCGATCTCTCCGGTCCGCTCCATCACCGAGACCAGCGTGACGTTAGCGATGCCGATCGCGCCCACCAGCAACGAGACGCCGCCGAGCATCAAGAACAATACGTTCACGTCGCTCTGCGCCCGATCGCGTGCGCGCTGCGGCTCAGGCGGCGATGCTACCTTGAGGCCGCGCAGGCTGTCCGGCCGTAGTGCGTGGGGGATCTGCCGCGAAACGAGTTTCGTTGCACCGATCCTCGTCTCCACCACGACGAGCTCCGGGCTCGTCAGCCGGAAATCGCGTTGCGCTGTCCCCTCCGGGATTATCACGGCGCCAAGTAGACCGGGCTGCCGGGCTACGCCATTCAGAATGCCCACGACGAGATACACGTCATCACCGATGCGGACCGCGGGGAGCTGTTCGAGGCCGGTGATTCCGAGCTTTTGGGCCGCAGACGGCCCAAGCACGGCGACCCGGTCCGCTCGGGTCGAGTTGCCTTCATCGATGAGGCGACCGCTGCGCAGGTCCGCGCGCACCGCCGAGAACAGGCCTGGTGACGCTGCTTGGACGGTAAGCTTGAACTCAGTCTGGCGGGTCGGATCGCTGACGGGAGATGTGCTCACCTGGCGGGTCCCGATGTTGACCGTGCTCAGGTTGCCGGCAGCCACGACACCGTTCAGCCGCTCCAACCGCGCGGGAGAGTCCCACGGTAGGGCGCTGGCATCTGGACTGGCAGTGGCAGACCGGCTGACCACGATCTCGGTCGCGGCGAGCGCATCGAAATGACCGACGATGCGGTTCCCGGCCGTGCGCGACAGCCCGAGCGTCGCCACCAGCGCCGCTAGGCCGATCACCGTCCCGAGGACGGTGAGGCTCATGCGCCCGGGCCGCGCAAAGAGGCCGGCCAGCGCTTCGTTCGCAAGGTCTGCCGGCGAGATTCCCGAAGGCGCGATCAGATCGCGAGGGAGTCGCTGCCGCCGCCACGGATTTCCGAACAGCCGAAGCTGTCCGCCGAATCGCCCGAGGGCGGCACCGAGGCGGCTCACGCAGCCTCCCTGAGCCTGCCGTCAACGATGCGAGCCTTACGACTCGCTCGCTCCGCGACATCGGGGTCGTGGGTGATCGTAACGATCGTGAGCCCACCGCGGTTGAGATCGGCGAACAGATCCAGGATTTGCGCAGTCATAGCCGAGTCGATGTTCCCCGTCGGCTCGTCGCAGAGGAGCACGCGCGGCGAACCCATGATGGCGCGCGCGATCGCCACGCGCTGGCGCTCCCCTCCCGACAGCCGCGTCGGAAGGTAGTCGGCACGCGCGCTCAAGCCGACGCGCGCGAGCGCAGCCGCGGCGCGCTCGCCGCGGTAGCGACGCGGCCCCTTGCGGTAGACCTCGGAGAGCATCACGTTCTCCAAAACGGTCCGGTGTGCGATCAAATGGAACGACTGGAAGACAAAGCCCATCGCCCGGCTACGGAGCCCCGCGCGCTGCGAATCGCGAAGGCCGGAGACGTCAATACCGTCGAACCAGTACATCCCAGCGGTCTGCACGTCTAGCAGTCCCACGATATTCAACAGCGTCGACTTGCCGGAACCGGAAGGACCGGCAATCGCCAGCCACTCGCCGTCACGGACCTCGAGGTCGACATCGATGAGCGCGTCGAGTGGCGGATCGGTCCCGAACCGCCGGCCGAGTCCATGAAGCTCGATGATCGGGGGACGGCGAGCGGATATCACTGCTGAGCCGAGCCCTGATCGTCGAACCCAACTACCACCAGGTCACCGGGTTCGAGAACGCTGTCTAGCGGCTTGACCGCTACGTAGCCTTCAGCCGAGAGGCCGGGTTCAACGGTCACGAACTTCAGTGTGCCGCTGTCATCCTTCTGGACCCGCGAGGACCCATCGGCAGAGAGGGTCACGGCGCTCACCGGGACCGCCAGCACGCTGCCGCCGGTCGACTCGACCGGGACGGTAAGGCGCACCGACGCGCCGACCAGCGAGGGCGGGGATTCGTCGACCAAGACTTCAAAGTAGACGTGGAAGCCGTCGACCCCGTTGGTCCCAGGGGCGTCGGCAACACGGCTGATGGTGCCCGTGGCTTTGATGCCCAGGTCGGCTTCATCGATGAAGACGGCCATCCCGGGCTCGGCGAGCGGAGCTTCCTCGAGCCGCAGCGAACCATCCACGGCGACAACTGCATTGGTGACGGTAATTAGAGGGCCGATCGCCTGGTCGACGCGTGCCACCGCCTCGGCTACTCGGACGGGGGTGCTCGCGACAAAGATCACTTCATCGGCCGGCACTTGTACGCCTGCTTGTAGCTTCGCGAGCGATAGGTCCGACGCCACGGTGCCGGCCTGGCGGTTTCGCACGCTCAGCGCGGCGTTCGCGTTCTGGAGCGCGGCCTCGGCCGCGCGTACGTCGGCGAGGGCGCTCGTCACGTCCGAGCGCGATGCCGAGACGGCGGCCTGAGCCGTGGTGACATCACCGTCGCCGGCCAGCCGTGTCGCTTCGGCGGTAGCCCGCGCGAGGGCGAGTTCCGCTTCTGCGGCCGCGATCTCCGGCGCAGAGGCGCCGGAAGCCACCAGCGCGTTGAGTGCTGTCTGTCTGGCGACGACCGTTGCGTGCGCCGCCTGATCGTTCGCGTTGGCAGTCGCCACGACAGCCGCCAGGGCCAGCTCGCTATCGCGCGCCGCCTGCAGCGCGCGAGCGTGGCTTATGTCGGCTGACTCAAGTGCAGCCTGCGCCAGCGAGACTGACTCCTGCGCTCCTATCACGTCAATTTCGGTATTGTTCCGATCCGCCTCAAGGGCGCGAATCGCCGCCACTTGTTCGGCCGAGGCCGTGAACGCAGCATAGCCGGCTCGTTCGTACCATGCGGCCACCGCGTTTTCAGTCTGGTTGTCGTAGACGCCGTCCGCCGGGCCCGGGTCGAAGCCCAATCGCACCAGCGCTTCCTCTAGCTGGCGCACGTCCTGGCCGGTGATGCCCGGTCCCAGGTCGCGAAACGCGGGCTGTTGGCCCGTGAGTAAGAACACCGGCCTGCCGGAGGTGGTGAAAACGGCGTCACCCTCGCGCAGCTCCGTACCCGGGAGCGGCAGCCGGGCCGCGACACCGGCGCTGGCCTTCAGCGCCGAAGGCACCAGGGAGAGCTGTTGAGGGGACCCGAAGCGGACGGTACCCCGGGTGACAATGTCTGTCGAGATGACGCGCTCCTCGGCCGGCACCAGGATCGGCGCGGCCTGAGGCGGGGCTGTCCGGGCGGCGATCTCAGCTGGAGAGTCTATTTGGGAGCCTGCAACCCATCCGATAACGCCGGCCAGCCCGACCACGGCGAGAACGATTCCGGCAACTCTCGTACGACTCGTCTTCATCCTGCACCTCCTGACGTGCGCACCTCGACCAACGCGAGACACCTGAGGTACTCGCTGGCGGCCGCATGCCGTTCTGTCTTCCAATCGGCGAGAGTTCGGTCCATGTTAGTGTCCTCGTTAGTTGCGTCCGCTGATGTCTCGCTCAACCTGCTCCTCAACCGGGATCAGGAACTCCTCAGCGCAGGCTAGGTCGGCCAGCGCGATCGCGCGCTCGGCGTCCTGAAGATCCCTCAGTGCCGCCTGATCGCTTTCCGAAAGCGTCGTGGGATCGGCGCCTCTGACAAGGTCATCGTACAGTTCAAGGAGTTCGTCCTCGGCGTCCTCCGGGCTCTCGTAGTCATACCCGGCTTCGCTCATGCATGCCGACCACTCCTTTACAGCCGCGACATACCGAGGGTCTTGCTCGACAAGGACGTCGAACGGGTTCTGGAAATTAGGGTCTAGTTGCTCCTCTGTAAAGACCTCGTCGATGGCAGTTTTGGTGCAACCACCCGCCCCCTCGACATCCTCGTTTTCGAGCATGTACACGAAGGTGGCTTCTGTGTTGTCGCCCCACAGCGTGCGCTCGTACGCTACCTGGTCAGCGGCAGACAGGTCGTTGAAGATAGCCTCATTCTCCTCGCCGGCGCGAAACCTCTGCGTGGGTGGGAGAGTCGTGAAACCATAGCCGTACTGGGCGACGAACTCCTCGTCGCTGAGCGCTGGCACGCTGCTCAGGGAGCTCATCCCCTCCCGGAAAGTCACGGGATCGATTGGGATGTACTCAAATCCGGCGTCGGTCATGCAGGAGGCGATGGCGGACTCGACGTCCTCGATGGTCGTAACGAGTTGCTCTTCCGTCATGCCAAACTCTTCACGGCCGATCTCCTGAGTGCCGTTTCCGCTGGGCGTCGTCTGCTGCGGTTCACCCGAGTCATCTGAGCCGCCGCCGCAGGCGGCCACGACCAGAACGCCGCTGATCATCCACGGAGCCATACTTCTTGACAACAACTTTCTCCCTTTTCGCCTGCTCCTGGCACCTACCAACAACCCCCGACTCTCATCTCCGGACTAGTTACGGCCACTGATGTCGCGCTCAACCTGCTGTTCCACATCGTCAACGAATTCCGCCGTGCACTCGAAGTCTGCCGCAGCGATCGCGCGCTCCTCACCCTGAAGGTCTGTGAGCGCGTCCTTGTCGCTTCCTGTGAGGGTGGCTGGGTCAGCTCCGCCGGTTAACGTCTGGAGCCGTTCCACGAATTCGTCCTCAGGATCTCCCTGGGTTGCGTATTCAAACCCGGCCTCGCCCATGCACGCCGACCAGTTCGCCTGAGCCTCGATCATCCTCGGATCTTGCTCGACGAGGGCGTCGAACGGATTGAAGAACGAGGGGCTGAGCTGCTCAGGAGTGAACACCTCCTCGATTGCGGTTTCAGTACAACCGCCTGCGGGCAGGAAGTCCTCCTGTTCGAGCATGAGGACGAAAGTGGCGGTCTCATGGTCTCCCACCAGAGTGCGGGTGTAGGCGACCTGGTCCTCAGGAGAGAGGTCATCAAAGATGGCCTGATTTTCGTCGCCAAAGCGGAAGTCGCTCAGGGGTGGCAGCGTAGTAACGCCGTAGCCGAACTGCGCGACGAACTCTTCGTCGCTGAAGCCGGGCGGCGACCCGCCTACCAGGTCCATTGCGTCCCGGAAAGTCTCCACGTCGATCGGGATATACTCGAACCCGGCATCACTCATGCAGGCGGCGATAGAGGCCTCTACGGCCTCGATCGTCGTCACGAGCTGCTCTTCCGTCATGCCGAATTCTTCTCTGCCGATCTCCTGGCTGCCGTTTGCGGCCGAAGTCGGCTCCTGCGTTTCCGTTGTGTTTTCTTCGTCCGAGCCGCCCCCGCAGGCCGCCAGGATGAGAACACCGCCGATGATCAGCGGGGCTAGGCCCTTTGCGAACAACTTTGCTCTCCTTTGTCAACTCCGTCGCTTGAGGATGGTCCGAGTGTACGGCGGCCCGATGAAGTGCGGATGAAGGTCGCCCGAAGTTTCCTTCATGCTCCGCACTCCATCGGGGCCATCTCTCCGTTCTCCTAATCCTGGTTACTGCTCGAGTGCTGTGACCTGATTATCCTCAATCGTTTGGATCAACTTGTTGGCCTCTTCCGCGCTAAGGACGGTGGCACTGAGCAGCCAGCCGTCTGAAGTGTCATAGGCCAGTCCAAAGCCGGGGCACCAGACCTTGTTCGTGACGTCCGTCAGGTCCGGCCTGCGGGTGCCGCTATCCTGGCTGATCTCTTCGATCTGCAAACAGCCCTGGATGTCGCCGGCTGTTTCGGCGAACGGCATGGGAATGTCCGATTCTCCGGCATAGTATTTGGTTGGCACGGTTGCGAGTTTGCCGGCCGTGATGTTCACGTGAGCGACGATCTCGGAGCCACCCAGGGCAATACCCGGCGCCCCATCAAAGATGTACTTCGCCCCCACCGTTGCAGTTCCGGGGATCTGCATCGCTGGAATCGAGACTTCGCCCAGGGTATTTACGTAGCCGGCGAGCCAACTGCCTTCCGTGTCTGTCACTTCTCCCGTTTCGGGGTTCAAAGCGAAGCTGTCTTCCCCGAACGAAAAAACGGAGCCTGTCTGTTCACAAACGCTGTACCAGTTGAATGAGACCTGTATCTGCTTACCGTTCTCGTACTCCCTCTCCTGGACGATCGCGGCTTCGACCTCGCCAATGCCCTGGATATTCAGTTTCTTAGTTTCGGCGAGAACCAGGTAATCCTTGTTGTAAGAGACGGGCTTCTGGGCTATCTCTCCGACCTTGCCCGGCAGCTCCGACTTTGTATAGGCGCCTGGTTCGAGCGAGTCATAGAAAGCGTTCTTTCCGTGCGGATTGAACGTACAGTCCTGGAGCTCGAAGTCCTGGGTGTAAAGGAACGGGGGGTCGGCGCCCTCGTTTAGGTCAACGACCGCATTCTGCGGTATGACGTTGCCTCCGGACACGGCGGGGAAGTCCCCTCCTGCATCGTCGGCGCCTGCTCCATCGCTGCCGCTTCCTCCATCCCCATCGCCGCCGCATGCCGCAACGGTAAGCACTAGAAGCGCCAGCGGCGCCGCGAGTATTAATCCAAAAATTCGCATGTCAACCTCCTTGATCATGACTGAACCCTGATGACATTTCGAAGACGATACCGTCCTATGCCCTTCTTTTCCCACTCATCTACATCCTCATCCACATCCTCCAGTGAGCGGGCAATGAAGGGCGGGCACGGATCGGACCAGACCAAAGCCAATGCTCCCCAGTATTTTGCTTCTAGCCAACGACTTGCTCTCCTTTCGCCAGCTTCTGGCGTTTTTAGGCACGATGATGATTCTGGGCGGCCCTGATGAAGTGTCGATGAAGAGCCATGAAGTCTTGATCGTGCCGCCTGCACTATTCTCAAGATTCATATGTTATTCTTATGATTTCATACGTTGTCTGAGATTCTCCGTCTTAGGCATTAGCTTTGCTCCGACGGTGGGGTGAGACTGTATTCTTTACTGACCTGGTACGCGTGCGCCTCTATCGCGAGTGCCTCCGCGCGCACCACTGCCAGCGCCTCCGGGCTGAGCTGCGCGGATTCCACCATTTGTAGCGCCTCGGGCGTTTCGGGGTTTCCTCTCCAACCGGCTCGGACCTCGCCGACGCCGCGCACGTAGTACTTGAGCTGATAGACGTCCACTTCATCCAGGCTGGACTCGGCGATCACGAGCACGTCCTCGTGGCAGCCGGAGCGGACGCATGTCTCTTCACCCGTCTTGTCCACAGTGCCGTAGTCCGACCATTCAACGGTGGGGCCCCATCCCTGGAAGTAGCTTGGCATGCTGACCTGCGGGTCTGCCCACATCTTTACTCCCGGCCTCGCCTCTTCGACGCCGGCGATCCAGGTCGGGGCGGCGATGAATTCGCCCCCTTCGTATTCCTCCGGGTGTTCGCCGAAGTACCAAACGTTGCCGTCGTTATCCTGGGCGTAGAAGGCCACCTCCTTCTCCACCACCTCCCCCTCGGCTATGTCCACAATCCAGGCGACGACCGTTTGCACTCCCAGGATTTCCTTCGTCAGGTCCGTCACAGTGAACTCGACGCGATGGGGGATCCTCTGGTCATCCTCAATGGTGAAGCCTTCAGAGATCCGCTGCATACCCGGGATCATCGGCGTCCATTCGTTGTCGATGACGGTCGAGTTTCCGAAATTGGCAGCGTCGAACTCCACGAACTCCGGCTCCGGGGCAGCGACAGTGACTTCCGGGGTCGGCTCATCGGCGGTGGCCTCATCCGCAGGCGGGTCACCTCCGCAGGCCGAAGTCCAGACCGTCAGAACCAATAGAGCTGCGACAGATATTAGCGGCAGACGTCGGATGTTAGCTTTCTTGCTCATAACGGACCACCTCCTTCACTGTCTAACCTCCTTTTATCTCAATGTTGACCCCAGGATTGAACGTCATCGGGAGCGTCGCCTATCCCCTGAGGACGTGTCACGATACATTTCGCGGAGCCGGTATGCGCGCTTTTCCAGCTCAAAAGCTTCCCGAACCCAAGGCATCTCGCTTTCGCTCTGCCGCGAACGGTTCGCCTGCGGCGGCCTGGCTCTTATCCGATCCCTCGCAATGACCCAACGCAGATAGCCACGGCCGTATGCGGCCGCTAGGGCCAGACCCATGCCCAGTGGTATCAGCCAGCTGATGGATCTGGCACCGGAGATCGGCGCCCCCCCCCCGCTTGACGGCAAGGAGCGAGGCCGCGATGTACTGTTCGGGTCTTCGATAGCCGCCAAGACCGCCGCTAGGGACCGAGGCTTTGGCGTGGGATCCAGGGTGAGCGCCGCCATGACTGCAGGGGTAGGCGTGGGCGCCGCCGTTTCCGGCGCCAATTCCGCCGGAAGCGTGTCTGCGTAGACCTCGCTGATTGCGTAGGCGCGCTCTTCCAGCTTCAGCGCCTCCTGCCGGGCCCATTCCATGTCAGTTGGGCTGAGTTGCTCGCCTTTTGTGAGAGCTATGGTCCCTCCTTCGGGATCCTCGACGGCGCTGACTTGAATAATGCCCACGCCGAGCGCGTGGTTCTTGTGCAGCCTGCCGCTGCCTGGATCGAGCAGGTTCCCTTCTTCAGTGATGAGAACGTCGTCGTAGCATTGGACCGGGACACAGACCGCCACGTCGGTCTCGATAACCTGCGCGCAGTCCAAGACGTCGATCTCGGGCGCCCAACCCTGGAGGTAAGCGGGCTGCCCCGCCTGCGGGTCCGCCGGCATGTGGACTCCCCCTTCAGCCTTTGCCTTACCAGCGATCCAGGTATGGGGGGCCCCGACAAACTCTCCGTTCTGGGACTCCTCAGGGTACTCACCCAAGCTCCAAACATTACCGGCGTCGTCCTGGGCGAAAAAGGCGAGCTCCGCCAGCTGCAGCTCCTCGTCGGCGTAATCCCTGCCCCAGAGCACGACCGTACGCACGCCGTTGATGACCTTGGTCAGGTCAGTAGTGATGAATACGACGCGATGAGGAAGACCGTCGGCGACCCCCTGGAGGACGAACTTTCTCCCGTGGGTCAGGGGGAGCCACGGGTTATCGATGTTGGTCGGGTCGGAGAAATCCTCGGCGTCGAACTCGGTTAAGCGGTCGCAGGGCGGTGGTTCCGCCGTGGGTGCGGGCGTGGGCCCCGGGGTGGGTGGGTCCGTTGATGGCGGCGGGCTCTGAACGCATATCTCACCGCCACCCACTATGGGGTTGGTATCTATGTCATCGGCGTCGATGAACGCCGCTATCTGCACGTCTAGCGCAGAGCACAGACCTGCCGGGCCCGTCGCCTGAAACGTGATCTCGGCCAGTACGAGTTGCCCGCTAAGATTGCCGTCGGGGAGGTCGCCGCCGGACTGGACTGCATCGGGCGAAAAGTCCTTGTTGCAGCCCCCCAGAGGGTGCGCGCTGCAGGCAGTAGCAGTCAGGAGCGAGTTGTCGTACATGACGTTAATCTGCCACGCTGCCAGCCCGGCCGGCGGGGCTTCCGCCGCAAGTGATACGGTCACCGAGCCTCCCGGCCCGACCGTAACGGTGGCGGGCTGAATCCTGACGCTGTTGGGAGCGCCCTGCACCGAACCAGCAAGCGCCAACCAGCCCGCCATAGCCAAGAACGCGGCGGCGCCCAAGAGAAGGCTCAGCCGCGGCGGTCTCCGATTCCTCTCCATTGGGTCCCTAGTCAGCCCTCGTATTCCCTCGTATTGGCGTTCGAAAGCCGGGCGGACAGACGCCGCCCGGCATTTCGAACACATCGATTAAGCTGGTTGAGCGACCTTTGCACTGCCCCTCCCCCGGCCAAACTGCAGATACAGAACTGGCACGATGAACAGGTTAAGCAACGTCGAAGTGACGAGGCCACCGAGGATCACGATGGCCATCGGATGCTCGACCTCGTGACCGGGGATGTCTCCGGCGATGGCGAGGGGCACCAGTGCCAATCCGGTGGCGCAGGCGGTCATCAAGATCGGCGAGAGACGTTCGCGGGCGCCGCGGAGGATAAGTCCGGGGCCCCAGGGCTCACCTTCCTCCCTTTCAAGGTGCTGATAGTGAGTGATGAGCATGATGCCGTTGCGCGCCGCGATCCCGAACACCGTCAGGAAGCCGACGAGTGAACCGAGTGAGAGCACGCCGTCTCCGAAGAAGTACACAGCTAGCACGCCGCCTACCAGCGCGGACGGCAGCGTCAGGAAGGAAAGGGTGGCGAGCCGCCAGGTGCCGAAGGCCGCGAAGAGGATGAAGAAGACCGCAACCGCGGATAGAATGCCGTAAGTGCCGAGCTGGCTCTGCGCGGACTTCCGCTCCGCGTCCTCTCCGAGCAGTTCCGCGTGGAATCCAAGCGGGAACTCGACTTTCTCTTCGAGAGCCTCCTCGAAGTCGGCGATCACGGCACTGAGGGCGCGCCCCTCCACATTAGCGTCCACGTCCAGGCGGCGGGAGGCGCCTTCACGCTTAATAGCGTTGGGAGTCGACACGATGCGGACGTCTGCCACTTCGCTCAAGCGGATCTTCTCGCCGCTCGGCGTATCGATCAGCATGTTGCCGATGTCGTCTACGCTGTGGCGGGTTTCGGGCAGGCTCCAGACGTTGACGTCGTAGGCCTTCCCGGCAATGAACATGTCGCCTGCTTCTTCGCCTGCCACGATGATGCCGGCGGCGCGGCGCACGTCGCCGGGTTTGAGGCCGTAACGCTGGGCGGCGGCGAGGTCCACTTCGACTTCCACTTGCGGTATTTCGCTACCTGTCGTTTCGACATGCTCGTCGACAACGCCATCAATTCCAGCGAGGATCTCTTTCACCTCGTTGGCCTTATCGCGGAGCACAGCCAGGTCATCGCCGTAGATGCGCAGGACGATGGCGTCGCTTGAGCCCGCGAGGACCTCCCGGATTCTCTCCTTGAGGTAGGTCTGCACGTCACGGCGGATGCCTGGGTAGCCATCGACGGTCTCCTGGACGGCGGCCAGCGTCGTGTTGTAGTCCACCGCAGGGTCGACGCTAATCCAGTTTTCGCCGAAGTCGACACCGTAGACCTCGTCTGCCAACAAAGCCTGCCCGATATGGGAGCCGCAGTTGCGGACGCCTGGTATCTCGCGCAGCTCGTTGCAGGCCGCGACTGAGATGCGGGTCTCTTCCGGCTGGGAGGTGCCCGGCTTGGTCACCCAGTGCATCAGGAAGTCGCGCTCCTTGAACTCGGGGAGTAGATTGGAGCCAAGCGAAGGGGCGACTAGTAGGCCTGCAACGACGACGGCGCCGACAGTCGCGTAGGCCAGGCGCGGGTTGCGGATGATCGGCGCGAGAGCGCGGACGTAGCCCGCCTGGAGGATGCGCACGACTATTGGCTGGCGGCGCTCCAGAGGCGCGTTGGAGAGTAGCAGCAGGGCCATAGCCGGCGTGACGGTGAGTGCCACCGCCATTGATGCCATGACCGCCAGGATGTACGAAGTGGCCAATGGCTTGAAGAAGGCGCCGGAAAGGCCAGCCAGCGTGAATACCGGCAACAGAACGACGACGTCCATCAGCGTCGCGTGAACGATGGCGCTGCGGACTTCGAGTGAGGCGTCGAGGATGATGCGCGCCGTTGAGCGCTCGTCGCCTGCGGCGCGCGCCTCGCGCAGGCGACGCCAGATGTTCTCGATATCGATGATCGCGTCATCTACGACTACACCGATCGCTATCACCAACCCGGCGAGAACCATGACGTTAATCGTGGTGTCGAAATAGATGAGAACCAGTGCTGCCGCCATCAGTGACAGGGGAATCGCGATGACGCTGATCAAGGCCGTGCGCCACTCGAAGAGGAAGAGAATGAGAATGAGAATCACGAGGACCGCGGCGATGATCATCGCTTCGGTGAGATTGTCGATGGACGACTCGATGAAGGTGGCCGGCCGGAAGATAGTGGTGTCAACGGCGATGCCGTCGAGTCCGGGCTGCAACTCGACGAGCGCGTCTTCGACACCGCGGGTCACATCGAGGGTGTTGGCCCAGGGGAACTTTTCGACGATGAGCATGATGCCCTGGCCATCGTTGATGACCGCGTCGCCAATCAGCGGCTGATGGCCTCTCTGGAGGTTAGAGACGTCACCCAGGGTCAGGTCCTCGCGCCCTTTGATGGGAACGTTGGTCAAGGCTTCCGGCCCTAAGATTGGTGAGACGTGTTGGACGTTTAGCCTCTGATTTGGCGTTTCAACGAAACCGCCGGTGCCAATGAACCCTCCGCTTGAATACTGCAAGAGGCCCGAGTCCAGGGAGTCAGCCGTCGTCTCCATCACCTGGTCTATCGAGACCCCGTTCTCGCGCATCCGCGCCGGGTCCATCTGGACCTGGAACATATCGATCTGCTCGCCCCAGATCGCCACGTTGGCGACGCCCTTAACGCCGAGCAGGCGGG
>Ga0209641_10001307_pt1 | contig 22407 bp, 16 predicted proteins | sample RifCSP16_1_FD_184022 | JGI IMG/M metagenome (GOLD analysis project Ga0209641, IMG submission 184022) | Soil microbial communities from Rifle, Colorado - Rifle CSP2_sed 16_1 (SPAdes) (version 2) | ecosystem: Environmental > Terrestrial > Deep subsurface > Rock core/Sediment | place: Rifle... | reverse complement strand
CTTATGTTGCCCAAATCTCTGGCCTCGATTTACTAGCCCAACTTCCACGTATATTGTCGACAATTGGCTTGTCGCTCTTAATCGGCTGGGGAGTCATGGCGCTTGTGGGTCTATCGCTGCCTACCTGGTTACTAGTTCTGCTCCTGCTTCACGGGGCCTATGTAGGCTGGTCGTGGGAGCACATCATTTTGCCCGATGATTTTCATCTAGGTTCGAGGCTGGAATGAATTCGCTTAACTCTTGGCTCATGGGGCATGACCAGATAACGCTTTCAGAGCGTCAACGCTCGATGCACACCTACGTCATTGGTCAATCAGGTATGGGCAAGTCGAAAGCGTTGGAAACCTGGATCATGCAAGACATTCTCGCCGGAAGGGGAGTGGGAGTCATTGATCCCCATGGCGATCTATTCAATCATCTAACTACGTTCCTAGCCAGGCACCCTGAATTATGGGCAAAGGTCATTTTGATCGATCCGACTGACCCCATTTGGTCGGTGGGATTCAATCCGCTAGAAGCTGTTGACCGCGGCTTTAGCGAGCGCATAGCGCTTTTCATGACTGATGTCTGTATCAAGATGTGGAAACTTGACGTCACCAACGCCCCGCGCCTGGTTTGGCTTCTTACTAATACGTTCCTGGCTTTGTCGAATTTGGGCTTAACCCTCTTAGACCTGCCGCGTTTTCTAGCAGATCGGCAGTTTCGTGAAGGGCAACTATCGCGAACTTCTATTCCGGCTGTGCGAACATATTTTGAACAAGAATTCCCTGTCACGGAAAAGGGGGCGCAACAGTGGATTGCGCCTGTTTTGAACAAGCTCGGAAGCTTGCTATTTGACCCTGACGTGAGCGTAATGTTTTCTGGCAAAAGCACGATTGATTTTCGGGGCATCATGGATAACCGAATGATCCTGTTGGTAAATCTTCCCAAAGGGATTTTGAGCGAAGGCTTGAGTTCGCTACTGGCAGCTTTTCTAGTTTCGCACATCCAGAAAGCCGCCCTCTCTAGAGCGGAAACACCGCACCGGCCGCCCTTTTACCTTTACTTGGACGAATTCCAAAACTACACCACTGACAACATCACCGACATCTTGTCCGAGAGCCGTAAATATCTACTTTCATTGACACTGGCACATCAATATCTTGATCAATTGCCGCCCGACATTAGACATGCAGTGCTTAATACCGCAGGCAGTCTCGTTAGTTTTCGGGTGGGTTTTGATGACGCTCGCATCCTGGCAAAAGAGATTTTCTTATCCGCCCAATCCTTCCGACATTTAGAACCGCGCTTCTACGTTCGTCGCGGGTTATTAACACTTCCACATTTGGAGAAAACAACTTGGGGCGATCTGGCGCGTGAACTGGCGATTTTGGCGCCGCGCCAATTCTGGTACCGGCGGCGCGGCTTGTATCAGCCGGTCAAAGAAATTACTTTTTGGCAGCCCGATAAGCATCCTACAGGAGCCTTGCAAAAACAGATTCAGGAACTAAGGGATTTTAGCGGCAGTCGATTTGCTCGCCGCAAAGCTGACTTGAAACAAACCGAGGACTTCTCAATCCACCAAGAAGATCTTCCGTTGTGGACTGCGTGAGTGCTAGAGTGAAAACATGTTAGTGCAACAAAAACGCTTCGAACGAAAAGTTTCACCCCCACCAATGCGGTTTCAAGACCGCGATGGTCAAATATTGCAAGCTATCCAAACTTATGACGGGGTGCTGGCACGACGGCAAATAAAACAGCTTTTTTGGCCCCAAGCGAGCCTACAGGCTATGGAACGTCGGCTGACCCTTCTTTACCACACAGGCTATCTAAACATGCCAGATTTTGAGCAGCGACGAATTCACCCTATCCCTGAGCCGGTGGTCTGGCTGAGTTGGCGAGGAATAGTCTTTGTAGCATCACAAATTGGCGTTGAAATTGATCCACCAACGCCGGTCAACGAAAACAAACTGCGAAAGCTAGAAAAGCAGCTTCGCGAGGCCGGAGTCCGTTGGCAGCGAGAGCCGCGCTGGAGCCAACTGGCCCACGATGTAGCAGTCAACGATTTTCGCTTGACAGTGGAACAAGCGGCTGAGCACTGGCCTTCACTTTCACTCGAAGAATGGATACCTGAAGGCGAATTTCTAACCAACATGGATACAGTGACGATTTCGGAGAAAGACAAGCAGCGCAAAGGTGTCCGGCCGGATGGCTTTTTTATTCTAGTCGATCACCTGCGACAAATTGACAATTCACCAGCCAAAGCCCGCTTCTTGTTGGAACTTGACAACAGCACCCATCCCTTGAACCGCTTCGGTCGTGATAAGGCGCTCGCAGGCTTGGCATATATCCGCAGCAGTGCCTATCGTAAGCGGTTCAGCTTCAATTCTGGACGCTGGCTTGTCGTTTGTAAAAGCAAACAACGCATGCTGAATCTTAAAATGCAAACCGAAAAAGTGATTGGCAAGCAAGCGGGCAATTTTCTGTTTACGACTTTTGACAAAGTTCAACCTTCCACCGTTCTTAACATACCTATCTGGTTAAAGGGTGGATCAGACGAGCTTATTCCGCTAGTGAGTAACATTGGAGTTTCCCGTTGATTTTTCACAAAGAGTTTTGCATTATGTGGGGGTGTCCCGCACAATTGCTTCAAAAACAAGGAAGCGGTTGTGCAATCTCTTGCGACTTGCCTTCGAGAGATTGGAACACTATTCGGGTGGCAAGAAACCTGAATAGCGTTGTCGGGGCTTGTGATCGCCCCTGCCCACAGCGTGCAGGGGCATTGCTTTATCGAGGTTAGACATGAATAAACAAGCGGCAGGAATTAATACAAACCCTCGACTTTTGCGAGCAAACGATGTTGCGAAGATTCTCAATATCAGCCTAGCTTTAGCTTACCGGCTTTTGCAAACGGGCGAACTACCTTGTGTCCGGATAGGTACCGCCGTGCGTGTGCGCCCCGAAGACCTTGAAGCCTACATTGACGCTAATTTGACGAGAAATTTCTGATGTTGAATTTGCACATGCGACTCGAAGCTCGGTTAAAATTCTCTTGGCAATATCGAACCTTACTAACTGAATATTGCAAAGAGAAACCGTCTTTCCTAGCTCTCTAACCAAAGGAGACTAGGAAAATGACTGCGAAAAGAGGACACAAAGAGGGGACGATCTATCAACGCCCAAACGGCAAATGGCGGGCGCAAATTTCTCTTAATGGCGGCAGGCTCAGTTTCACCGGGGATACTCGGATTGAAGCGCAAGAATGGCTCCGCTCAACGAGAAACCAGGCCGACAACGGTCTGACGCTCAAAGGAGCCAAAACAACCTACGGGGCGTTCCTCACCGAATGGCTGGCAACTGTGAAACAGCGACATGCCGAAAGCACAAGCTATAGCTACAACCAACTTACCAGGACGTACATCCAGCCTGCTCTTGGAAGAACCAAACTTCGCGACCTGAACCCAACAACGATCCAGCGCTTCTACAACCAAAAAGTTACCGATGGCATTGGCTTACGGACGGTGCAAAAAATGCACACCGTGATCCATGCCTCGCTCAATGCGGCGATGAAACTTGGGCTAATTGGACGCAATCCGGACGATGCCACACAACCACCTAAGCCAGTCCATAAAGAAATGCACTTCCTCAGTCAAGAGGAGGTTCACAAATTTTTAACGACTGCCAAAGCCACTGACGATAACAACTATGCCTTGTACTTCACGGCCATTGTTACCGGCATGCGCCAGGGTGAGCTTCTTGGCCTTAAATGGCAAGAGGTCGACCTTGAAAAGGGGATCGTGAACATCAAATTCAGTTTGACCCGTTCGCCAGGTGGCGGCCTGAAACTGCAAAAGCCAAAGACCAAATCATCCGAGAGATCAATAAAGCTTGGCAAAAAATCCGTTGCCGTTTTGCGTCGACAAAAATCACGGCTACTTCTTGAAAAAGAAAAATCGAACGGCTTGTGGCAAGACACCGATCATGTTTTTCCCTCATCGGTTGGAACTGCGCTTGACCCAACAAACCTCAACAAGCAATTCCACCACTTGCTGAAGAAAGCTGATCTGCATAGAGTCCGGTTTCACGATCTGCGGCACACAGCGGCTTCGCTGATGCTCAATAACGGTGTGGATGTGTTGGTCGCTTCAAGACGACTAGGACATGCAAAACCAAGCATTACGTTGGATGTTTACGGGCATCTCATGCCTTCAATTCAGGCCGAAGCAGCAGATGTGATGGACAATCTGGTGGCAAGAGAAAAATAATTGCACCCAAATTGCACCCAAAACGGCTTAAACCGATTCCAATTCACCAAAAACTAACAAAAATCCCCCGATTTACGGAGGAAATTGTTGTGGCGAGGGGGAGATTCGGACTCCCGACCAAGGGCTTATGAGTCCTGGGCGAGTCACTGTAAAGGGAAGTATATAGCAAATTTACGGGCAAAAAAGCTTCCACAGAATGCACTGTTTCCAAGATTTCTATACCAATTGCACCAAATCTGCACCCAACTTTTAGGGCTAGGAAAGAACGCGTTTCTCGATCAAAACTCTATTGGTGCAACCAAGTAAAAAATATAACTGTTTAGCATGAACCAAAATCTAAAAGTCCTTTGGTAGCTTGGTTGGCATTTCTTTTCTTTGCTGGTGGTTTCTTTTATCCAATTAGAATAGTTATGCAAACTCCTCGGGCTACATCCACATTCCAAATTTACAGCCACAATTAGCTGACCATTAACTTCTAAAGATGTGTTGTTTGTGTTATATTGCTCTTAGATATCGAAATTCGATAACAACCATGCTACGAGACTTTTTTTTAGGTTCAATCAAGATCCATATTCTGCACCATGCCTCTCAAGAGCCAATTTATGGCTTGTGGATCATTGAAGAACTTGCCAACCACGGTTATGCCATCAGCCCGGGCACGCTTTACCCTATTCTGCATTCTCTGGAGGCAAAACAATTACTGCGGTCATATGATGAAAATGTTCAGGGAAAAATTCGCAAATACTACACAGTTACCTCAAAAGGTAAAACCTACTTACAAGAAGCCAGACAAAAAGTAAGGGAACTTGTCGATGAACTCTATGAAAAACCTAAAAAATGACAATCTAATCGAGATCTTTAATAACTGGTGGAGCGTTCCTACTGAAGATATTGTTTCTTCTCTGGAAGTCGCCACCGACCATGGGCTTTCTAAGTTGCAAGTAACAAAGCATCGCCAAGCCTACGGCGCCAATACCCTTACCGAAATCAAACCAACAGGTATAGCTGAACTTATCCTGGATGGATTGAAAGAACCGATGATGATTGTGCTGCTCTCCATTGCCGGGCTGTCCCTGCTGTTTGGGAAGCCGGTTGAAGCGGTTGTGATGATCTTTGTTGTCGCAGCGTATATTTCAGTTGAGTTTATTAACAAATTCCGCACCGACCGTACTATGGCTCGTTTGCGGGAGTTGACCCAACCTTCTACCAAAGTACTACGAGACGGCAAGCAACAAGAAATTCCTAGCAGCGAGATAGTTGTAGGCGACGTGGTGATTCTCTCCGAGGGAGTCCGCGTACCAGCTGACATCCGCCTGATTGAATCGTTCGGATTGGTTGTCAACGAAGCCTCCCTTACGGGCGAATCTCAGCCTGTCAACAAAGATGTTGAAGTCTTTATTGACAAGAACACACCACTCGCTGAAAGGCGCAACTGCGTTTTTTCTGGCACCACAGTGTTATCGGGTGAGGGTAAAGGTGTGGTGATGGCGGTTGGTGAGAAAAGCGAACTGGGAACGATCGCTACTGAGGTGCAAACCCAGCGGAAAGAAAAGACCTTCATTCAGGATGCCATGACTCGTTTGGCCAAGACTCTGGCAGTCCTGGCAATTATCGTCAGTCTTATTATCCCCACTGTTGGTTTTCTGCGTGGTCAAGGTTTTCAGGAGATGGTGTTAACCTGGCTAGCACTCACGTTCCTGATGATTCCTGGTCAACCCCCAGTGATTATCACAATGTCGCTGGCTTTAACTTCATTTGCCCTGGCTGGCAAGAAACTAGTTGTCAAACGGCTGCGGGGTGTTGAAATCTTAGGGCAGGTTACCGTCATCGTGACGGACAAAACAGGCACATTGACAGAAAATAAAATGAAAGTTCAATCGTTTATCTTGCCAAACGGCACATTGGTGAGTCCAAAGGATCTCCCAATAAATATCCAACACCAGATTAGCTTATGTCTGCCGCAGTATTCTAATGATCCTACCGACAAAGCGGTAGTCGAATCCCTTAACGCAGCAAAGTCAGATATGACATATGTTTCCCTACAAGGTTTTTCCGCCGATAAACCCTGGAGACAATTGAGCTATAAAGACAATGGCAAACACCTTTTGGCAATCGCGGGCGAGCCGGAGAGAATTGCGAAAGCTGCACATCTGTCCAAAGAGCAAAGAGAGAAACTTCTGACCGCTTTGAAAGAGCAAACCAATAAAGGACATCGAGTAGTCGGATATGCGATGAATCATGAAGGGGGAAATACCTCACTGGAAGGAGCCGAGGTAGTAGTCCTTGCCGTCTTGGTTGACCCGGTACGCCCAGGTGTGAAAGAAGCCGTACATTCACTCTTGGATGCAGGAATTACTACCTACATTGTGACTGGTGATCACCCAGCTACTGTCCAAACTGTAGCCAAAGAAGTCGGAATTACCAGTGAAGTTCTATTGGGCAGCGAGCTTGAAAAACTGAGTGATGAAGAAGTACTCAATAAACTGGCGACGGTGAGGGTGTTTGCTAGAACCTCACCAACTCAAAAACAGCGCCTGGTTACCCTTTTGAAACAAAACGGTGAAACAGTCGCCGCTGTCGGTGACGGGGTGAATGATGCGCCAGCTCTGAAGGCTGCCAGTGTCGGCATTGCCATGGGCGAGATTGGCACCGATCTGGCCAAAGAAACCGCTGATTTGGTTTTAACCGATGACAACTATGTCCACTTACCAGAAGCAATTGGGTTGGGACGCAAGGCGCTTGATAACTTCCGCAAGGGGTTGACTTACTACCTGTCTGCCAAAGCTATCCTTCTTTCTATTTTTCTGGTTCCCCTGGCACTAGGTATTCCTTTTCCATTCGCTCCTATCCACATCATCCTCACCGAACTGCTAATGGACTTGGCCTCTTCAACAATCTTTGTAACAGAAACAGCGGAGCCTGATGTGTTAAAGAGAAAGCCTCAAACAATAACCAACTTTCTCAACAGAACCATTGCCTTACAGATTGCTAGAAACGGGGCCTTGTTAGCCATTGGTATCCTAGTAATCTATCTCTGGCTCTATTACCAAACAGATAATGTGGTCTTGGCTCAAACTGCCGCCTTTGTTACCTGGCTATTGGGACATATTATGTTGGCCCTCAACCTCAAACAAGAGAAACTCTCTTTGCTCAAACAGGGGATTTTCTCTAATCGTTTTGCCACTTTTTGGCTAATTGGAATGATTGGTCTCTCCTTGTTTATGACCATAGTGCCCTTTGCTTATCCGTATTTTCACACAATGGCCGTTCCTCTGAATGTCTGGATGGTGCTTATTGCGGTGGTGTTGGTTTCAACCTGGTGGATGGAGATTAATAAGCTTTTTCGGAAACCAGCCACGCTTGGGGAGAAATAGTCCGCTAAAAAATCTTGCACCAGAATTGCACCCGTTTTTTAAGCTAGGAAAGAATGTGCTTCTCAAAATATTTGTATTTTTCCCAAGTTAATAAAGCCCAAGCATCTAGGCAACTCAGAATGGAATATCATCAGCATTGATGCCGTTCTCAGGCGAGATAACACTCGATTGATCGTGTTCGGGTTCTAACAGAAATTGTCGAACCTTCTCGAAGTCTGTTGGAGGTTTGTTGCTTTCATTAGCAGCCCATTCGTAAGCATTTTTAACCTTGTCCACGTTTCTTCCAGCTGGCAACCCAAGGACGTCTTCCAGATTTGGTTCCAATTCCAAACCCTTTCCTGTGGCTTTTGCCTCATCAAGTAATTCTGCTTTTTCAAGGGCTTTATCTTTATCCCAAATAGCAAAATAATCGACATATCCAAGCAAACGACAAACGCCTACGAAATAGGCCACACTACGCTTTCCACCACATTCAATAATAGAGATACCGTTTTCATCTAAATTGATATTCCATATATTTTCACAGAGGGTTGTGAAATATATTTTGTCCGATTCTCCTTCAACAAGGAGTGCCTTTCGCGCAAAAAACAACTCGTTTCTCTCAGGATTAAAATGAGTGTGAATTTTATGCTTATTTTCCTCAACTCTTTCCGTATTTAACGACTGGTCTTTCTCCAACACATAGGTTCCCTTATCGGGGTTTTTGCGAAGTGAAATGATGTCATCCGGCCTTGCAGCGTCAACGAAATTTGGATTGTGCGTGCTATAGATTATTTGAGTGTTTTCAGAAAGACGGATTAGATTTTTATAAAGAGCACGCTGAGCCTGTGGATACAAGTAAATTTCAGGTTCTTCAATTCCAAATATCACCTTTCCACCCATAAGCTCCGCATAGGTTTGAAAAATAGAAATCAAAAGTAAATTTTGCATGCCTGCACCGACTTCCTCACTGTCAAAATGTCGATCAGGATAATTTTCCTTAACATTGATCTGCAATGTCTTATAAAACCAGTTCAAATTATAGATATTAAGAACAGGATCAAAATCGTTGGCTAAACCAGCGCTGTTCTCTTTACAATATTTCCTAAAGGTATCGGAAAACTTTTTGAATGTAACTTCGCTTTCTAGGAAATCGTGCTCCAAAAATTCTTTGGCCGGTTGAATTTTAAGCGCAAATTCATCCTTGAGTCGCTGCTCATCACCCCGGTATTGAGACACATAGTTTTCATAAACCAGCCTCATTAGCTTACCTAACATTGTCCACTGGCTTACCCGTAATTCGGATACAAGATTTCTTTCGGATGGAATAAGTATAAAATGGCAAAGTTTTTTAAATTCGTCTTGAGCAAAAAACTTGGAGCCGCCATTAATTGTTGTCTGCGCTGAAAGTTCCGGCTCCATGCTCATTTCCAACTTAATGCTCTCAACCCGAACTTTGTTGTCTCTCCTGTCTGTAAAAGCAATTGGCTCTGAAAAGCCAACTTCTATTTCGATGCGCTGGTTAGGATCATGAAACAGCTCACGAGCAACCTTTGCCTTTGTCGTCCAACCCTCGCCAATAACAAGATTCAGAGCTTTCAAAATATTTGTTTTACCCACGCTGTTGGGTCCAATTAAGGCGCATAAATTGCTTGGCGCTACCGTAAGTTTTTTTATAGATCGTAGATTCTTTATCCTTAGTGCAAAGTTTTGCATGGCTTTTCATTCTCCCTCAATTACCTGCAAAACTTTGAGCTATCTGCCTGTCAGTATACTTACAAAATAGAAGCTTATTAACCGCAAGTTCGTGTCGCACAATGTTGCTTTTATGCCTCTCCTGACCAGGCCTGGTCAAATTGGCGACCTTCTATAATTTCTAACTCCAGGTGTGATCTATTCAATGTTTAGCCCATAAAGATTGATAGAACACCCATAATTCTGTTCGGGTTTCTTGCAATTTTTCTTAAAGGTGAAACCCTCATTCACTTTGTTCAAGTCCATATAAGCTGCGGCAAGCTTTCTCGTAATTTGGATACGCTTCAAGCGTCGACACAAACATCCGAATTTTGCGCCGACGCGATGCAAGAGGCAAAGATGGATCAAACATTCCTAGTCCCGTGGTTTTATCTCCCATTGCATTTAACTCTGGAGTTCTTGCCGTTAATTCGGCCAACAGCTTAGTTGTTGTCTCAACCACAGCCTGATGTTGCTTATCCTCAGGGTCATATTCAGGGGTCACTTTGAATGGGAGGGTATGCAAGTGCCGAGGGCCAAACTCACCCTTAGGAATAAAACTTACAATAACATCATAGATTGATTGACTATTAAATAGACCAACAAGGTACTTTGCCTCGTCCAGAGAATTGACTACAGCCCAATATAAAGTTTGATCAATCAATACTTTGCCTGCATCCACGGTTTTCAAGTCAATGTAAGCAGAGCACAGAATCCCTCCACCTGCCCCGGTAAAAACCAAAAAGCCATCTCTAGGTAAAACTTGGTTAGCAAGCTTATTCCTGAAATTAAGCATGTCGTTCCAAATATCGTGCCTGCCGCTCTCCCCTTTCTTTGATCTTAGCTCGTTAATTATTTGGTCAAAGATCGTCCTCGTTGCCCTATCCATTAACACCAACTCGCTGCTGTTGAGCGATCTCCAAACATCCACTTCCTTCTTGATGGGGGCTACCGTCGGCACCCCCAACTTTGAGGCTATGAAGTAAGGTGAAAGATGCTTTGATAAAAGCGTCGTAAAAATAAATTCATTGGCAATTTGACAATTCCCCTTAAGCGAAAACTTGTCATATGGCGGTTTAGAATCCTTCACTGCAAATTCTAATTGGCTTCTCCTGTCAATCGAACGAACCCTGGTGGTCTTGCCGCTTCGACCTATCTCGTCCACAAAAAATAGTCGTCTAGGCAAAATATCAGCACCTTCATGAAAATTGTAGTAGTTGAAAAGTCCACGAGTAGATTGGTTCGGTTTCTGATTTGACCAGATTGCCCGATTGCCCAATTTTGACCAGTGCCAATCTTGAGAAGATTGCTCGGTTTTAGACACTACAAGTCCCGGCAGAGTATTTGTATCAACCTGAGCCTTTGAACGTTGCCCAAAGATGACAGCAGCTCGGTTTTTGAATGTGACTTTACCAACCTCCCAAATTTCCGTTAGCCGACTTGAATTTGCGTGGCGCGGTGCCGTAATCTCTCGAAACGGATTGTGTTGATTGCCATTGAGGACTGTTAGCGGAACAATAAATGCGAATGCTCCATTATCCGAAAGGAAGCGACTAACTGCATGCATTACAAATAGAGTGGAGAGATCGAGATGGGGAAATGCGGAACCCCGAGGTTTTATTCCATACTTGATAGCAAGATTCTCGGTAGCTTGCTTGAAGGGGTTGTTACCAAGTTTGCTCATTGCTAACCATGGGGGGTTTGAAATTACGCCATTAAAATTACCAGCCATTAAGATCGGCCTATAGCTATTTCTGATTACAAAGGCCCAAATTCCATTCCGCCCTTGAACATCCAATGTCGCTAGCCTCATGGAAAGAAGGGCTGCAAATTCCGAAACCTTATTCCTGTACGCTTCGCTCATGCTCTCTAATCCCTTTGTTTTCACAAAGTGATCTTTTAAATTGTTAAGATCAAGGTTTGTATTTGTCGATCCCGCCTGCTTTGCCAATTCACTGGCTTTCACAGCAATTGAATAAGCTTGCTCAACTAAGTCATCGAACGTTGTCATATATTCAGCGCTAAGCAAGACCTCCGGTAGATCAATCTTCTCCCCATCTAGATCAAGTTTTATTAAGGCTCCAGATTTCACCTGTGGTTTCCCCTCAAGTGGTGTTACCAAAAATAATGAATCAGCGTGATACACGGGAATGCTAAAAGGTCTTGAGATATCCGGGATGAATTCCTTAATACTCAAAAGCCAAGTAATCCTTGATAAAAGAACCGCCACCGGATCAATATCGAATCCAACAACTACTTGCAATAAGAGGTCGATGAAATCATCTTTCTCGCCTTCCCATTCATTCAGGACATATGTCTTGGCCGATGCCATTACTGCCGAAATGAATGTGCCTGAGCCACAACATGGATCAACAAAACGTGGTCTCTCACCTTCGGGCAATTGGTGAAACAGTCGGTCTGACATATTTTCCGCGAGCCAATACGGTGTCCATTCTTGGCCAAGCAAAATTCGACGAGTTTGATCGGCCAATTGCGCCATTAATGGGCCAAAAAGGTCTCTATTCCCTGGGATATCCGCAAATGAGTAAGCTAATAAGTCGGATTGCATTTCTGAGGCGATAGTGGAAATTTCAGACAAATAAGGCTCGTTCAATAGCCAGCCAAAATAATCATGCTCCACCATGTTGTCAATTTGATAATTTGAAAAATAATCTCCCGTCAAAATAGACTTTATTTCTTCGGTCGAACTATTTAACGGCTTACCCACAAGAGCGTTAGCACAAATCATCTTTGCAAGCGTCGTAATATAAAATTCCGAGACATAGGTTGCTAAATTAAATTCCTTTTCATCGGGATCCAGATACGCAACTAAGTTTTCCCATAAGGTAGTTACGATTTTGGAATACTCTGGGCTGGCTTCAAAGGCTTGCTGAACGATCTCGTTTAACCTGGATATTCTGTTAGAGTAGAAAGCGCTCTCCAAGCCCAAATCTCGAGCAATATTTTCGGCTGATAAGGCTCTTGCCGCCTCTCTACCCAAATATTTTGTTAGAAAATTAACAAGTAAAGTCCCTTCCTTATCAAGCTCATCATGCAGATTAAGTACTTCTTCCTCTGCAAGAATTATCTGGTTGGGTTCCACTTGTCCTGGAATTGCCTCCTTAGAAATTGCCACTGAGTAAGCATGCCACTCAAGGGTATCGGAAAGCACGCCTGTCACAAAATCTGGATCAACTCCTACATTGATCAATCCAGCGCAGTACTTCTGAACTTGACCATAACCTGTCTTGAACAATGTTTTTTGTCTTAAATCAATCTCGTATTCAATGGCCGTACTGTCAACTAAATTATCAACAAATATCGGAATGCTTTTTCCACCTCTCCTACTGATTATTGAACTTTCAGAAGTATCAATGTGCCGTCTAACCCAATAGGGTCGATCTGGAAAAATGGATGGAAGATAAGATGTAAACACATCCCTAATGGGTTGTTCCTTTTGCTTTGAAGAACTTCCCATTGCCCTGGCAGTCTTCAAGAACTCTCGCGCTTTTTCTGTAGATGGTCTATTGCTTCCGTCGCTCATAAACTCAAGCCCTTTGTTCGGTTGCTTAAATGCTCAAAACTAATGCTATTCATCTCTCTCAGGTATTCTTTTATGATCCGATTTCCAACTAAGACGTTATCGATCATGGAGTTACTTTGCTCCTTGCCCTGATTGGCGCGCAAAAGCAATTTCTTGCCAACAATTGACAACTCTCTGATCTGTTCAAATGTCAACTTAGGCACCGGGATCTCGCGAAGGTGTGTAGCTTCCAACTTAAGCGCGCCCGCCCCCATAACCGATCCAGTTAATTCCATACTAGCTTTTACAGTAACAGAATTAAAGAGAGCAAGCAGTCCGTATACGTCTATCTTCGCTTCTTTCTTTATCCATGCGGTGGAAAAATTAGCATCAACAATAAGTGCTCTGTCCCTATTTAGCCAAGCCCTAGGCGTACGGCTATTGACCCTTGGAATTAGAACATCGGGGACATGCCGATTCTGCAAGGGTGGCAATGTGTACCAAAAGCGTCCCTTTGAATAATTGACATTGGTCCTAACCGCGCTTAGTTCAGGAATAGCTTTTCCTTTTTCTTGCCCTATCCTCGTCTTTGCGGCAGCCGTGACATAGTTAGCTACTTCCGGAATTAATGCTGACAGATCGCGTAGGACTAATGTGGAATTTGACTTATAAGCTCTTTGAATATCATCAGGCAGTGCGTAATCATCCAGATCAAGCAAAATCCACTTTGCAAAATTAATGTCAACATCCGCCCAACTTTCCGGCAGATCAGATTGAAATCGAAACACTGGCTTCGCAATTTCCTTTGGGATTTCTAGTAATGCTGAACCGAATAACTGCGATGTCCGAACCAGATAAGGTTCCTGACGGTCTCTATTTTCAACAATCTTTAAGTAGAAGAAATCATTAGCTCCAGTTCGCAGTCCCTGACCGATATCGACCCCTAGTTCCGCAAAGGTTGTAAAGGCGTCAAAATTAGCCGTTAGAATGCCCTTCAAGCTATGAGGTACAAACGGGCGATTCTTGTGAGAGTTTTGCTCTTTCCCTGTCAGTAGAGTTTTTGATAACCTCTTATTCTTATTTAATCGTGCTAGTGTATTGAGCACTTCATTGCCGAATTGCCGAATTTCGAAGGCGAACGGTACTTGGCTTTGGTCTTTTTCTTTCTGTCCAAGCAATTTATACATATCCTTAGCAAATTCAGCATTCGGATTACTGGAACCTTTATACAATTTGCTAATTGGACTAACATCAATTAGTCGTTCTTTTGATTTCGCGTAAACAAATGACTTTTTCGCCCAAAAAGCTATGGGGTTATCAACAAACTCAATTCTTTGCGCAACCAATAAGGTAGTTTTTACTTGCGTTTCTCCAAACCAAGTCCGCGATGAATCTTCCACAACAAACATTATTCGGAATAGTTTTAGAAGCATCCATGATATCGGGCTAGCGTAATCTCGCGATAACCAACTCTCTGGAACAATCATTGCTAGCGTCCCTCCGATTTTGGTTAACATCCCACACAGAATCCACGCTGGAACAGCTAGGTCGGAGAGACCAGAATATCCTTCTATCAACCTTTTAAACAAAGAGTGCTCTTGATCCCTCACGGAATAGTATTGGTTTAAGATTTTGGACAAGCCAGTTCGAACCGCCTCGATACCTGGCAGACCGTACATTTTTGAAGCTTCTTTTTGTGATTGATATCGAACATATGGTGGATTAGTAATCACCAGATCAAAACGAATATTTCCTAAACCTCTCCACAAACTGGCCTCAAAGGAATTTCCTTGGATAATTTTGCCTGGGAAACCTTTTGGAATTCTATTCTGACTGTTTTTTATGACATCCTTGTCAATTTCAAGTCCTAAATACTTTGGTGTCTTTCCGAAAACCGAATAAGCACCAAATAACATATCCCCCTGCCCAGCCATTGGATCCAAAATATTGGTTGGTCTCTTATCTGTTGCCGCCAAATTTCCCAATAATTCAGCGATATGTTTGTCCGTAAAGTATTGGCCTAATGCTTTTCTTCTTGGAAAAGGTAGTTCCTTTTTATTCTCACCCATATGCTTGTAATTGCAATCTTGCTGCTGAATAAAAGATGCGCGCATCCACTGGGGCTGGCACGTTGTTTTCAAGGCAATAGCCAACATATATCGAGTAAAGCCGTCGTTCGTTAAGGCCTGCTAAATTTCCATCTGCAGTAGCCTCTTTTATCAAATGATCCAAAGTTGCCTGCATATCTCGGCTCGGCAATGACTTTTCTTTCGCTCTATTTTCCTTTGAAAGAAGAATAACGGGATCTCCCTGAACTGAAATAAGTGAATTAGTTTGTTTGAAACTTGCCTGCAATTTGTCAAGGACTGAGGACGTCTCAACGAAGAGACTAGCTTGCCTAAAAGCATTTATTAAGGCCTGCCAAACAGCGCTCTTTGCGGAATGGAAGATAACAGTTGCTTTTGCTGAAGGTTTTGACACTCTAGCGATTTCCTGGAACACCTTTGCCATTAATTCCCCATAGGTATTGACGGTTTTCCCTTGCGCTTGGCTGACTATTATTTCTTGTTCTGACTCAGTTAATTTTCCAAGCCACGACTCATTTATCAAATTTATTTCGGCATATGGAATAAAATCACCGAAAGGCGGGTCAGTGAACACATAATCTATGCTCTTATCGTCAAGTTTAAGCGCTGTGCTGCTCGCATTAATCACATCAATGTTGCCTTCGAACCCATTGGCAATATGAAATGCTTCCGAGATAGTTTTAATTTTTCGTTTCAAACCTTCAAAAATGTTTTTCTCAACGGGTAGACTGCTCACATAGAGGACACCGGTTTGCGCACCAGTTAAAACAAAATCTTCCTGGCCATTCTTAACCACTACCCTTGTCATTATTGTCGAATGCGAGGCGTTATAACTTAGGGCTAGGAATTTCAAAGCTGATTGAATCTCGATCGGATAAGTCTTAATCTTGTCAAAAATCATTCCGGTAACTATTAGATTCCTTAACGAATAAAAATGATGGACATGAGAAATCCCGAAATGGTAGCCAGATCGGAGTAAATCCCCCCACTCTATTTCAACGTTTGGAATAGAGCTTGGAACGTCAATTTCACCTGCCATTTTGTACTGAGATTCGTCAGAGGGAGTCGCCCTCCGAGACCAGTGAACACCATCAGTCTGACCAAAGATCATCGCTATCCGCCGCTTGCGTTGATTGACGCGTTTCCCCAAAATTGGATCATAGACTTTCTCGGTTACAAATTTTGCATCTTCCTTCTTGAATTCATGTTTGCACTTCGGACAACAACAAACATTAGCTATATTGGCCGGCTTTACGGTAACCGCACTCTCCCAAAAAGAGACTTCCTTGCCACAATTCGGACATAAATAAAAATCAGTCCAAATTGAATAGCGTATTTTCCCAGTTTTTCCGCTGTCATCATCCGCGTCATACAAAAATCCGCATTCTTGTTCAACCTCGGATATTAATTTATTTGCGTACTCGACAAATCGATCAGGATCGGGAGGATTACAAAGATTCTCAGAAACAAACGCACCCAAAACACTTAATTCATACAAAACTACGTTTCGGGCTCCCCATGAAACCGATAAGTCGCGGGCAGCAGCCAATCGTTTCATTTCTTGAGTTGGTTTCGCGCACAATATTGCCGCCAATCCGGTTGTTCCACTTCCAGCAAAGGTATCCAACACGGTATCCCCTGGCTTCGTGTGGATGGCTATAAACAACGCAATTGCTTCAGCAGATATTTTTGTGGGATATGAGAATGCTCTATATAACGTCCCCCCCCTGGATGACGGGAGTGGTTTTTTGTACAGGTCTAAATAGTTGCCGGTGGCAGCGTGTTCTCTTTGCTTCATTTCATCCTCAATCCAATATAGAGGGAAACCTGCTCGAATGGAATGACTTGCGAATCCGCATTATAGTTGCCTCCAAATACGAGTGCTCGCAAAAAACCTATACGTGAATCCGTAGGCACCGACTGTTTCAACTTGGATTATACGGCACATTTGTTCTACTCGTATGAGTTTTTTACTTGAGGTTTCCGAGTTTGGCGAATAATTCAGCTAAGGTCTTTGGTTCATAATGCAGATCACGCTCTACCTGTAACCCCAGGGGGCCGCGCACCGATTGCAGCTCTGATAGTAGAAAATATCCAAGCTCGACATCAAATCCGGCGACCAGCCCGAAGAACGTATCATCGCCGTCGAACTCGCTGGCATACCATGTCCAGTTGCTATCCGGCGTAAAGAACTTTACGAGCGCAATTGCCATCAAGCCAAGTTGCTCATTGCTATACAAAGGCGGCAATTTATCGCGGTTTGCTTTGTCCAGTAGATTTTCACCAAATGGATTTTTATCCACTTCATCATTAGCCATATATCTAGACAATAGCAAATCATGGATTCGAATTCCAGTTGACAATCCCCTTCTCGCTGTGCTTTGATTCATTTGCATCAATTGCTACATTTGACGCAAATAAACTATGCAAACATATTTAGGGGTTAGTACCATCGCACGGATCACCGGCAAGCCAAGAGCAACCATCCTGCGCTGGATGAAGGACAAGAAATTTGGCAAAGCCCAAAAGATGGGCAATGAGTATCAAGTAAGCCACGAACAATTTCTCGGCTGGTGGCGAAAAAACATGAAGGCCGTGAAATAACATGCCATCACTCGAGGGGGCAAAAACCATCTCTTTCACGATCTACAAAGGCGGCACCGGCAAGACCACTTCTGCAGTCAATACGGCCGCTGCCTTGGCCGAACTCGGCAAGAAAGTCCTCTTGGTTGATTTGGATCAGCAAGCTTCGGCCACTCGACATGTCGGCATTTCACCTGGCGATCTGCAATACAACCTTTATCACGTTTTCTATCAGAACGTTCCTGCTAGCGTAGTTCGAAAAAAGACTGCTTTTGGTTTTGATCTGCTACCCTCTTCGTCACTGATGGCCGCCATCGAGGAAAGCCTAGAGCCAGGCGATGAGCGCATCCTGCGAGACCGGCTTTCGCCTCTCAAGGACGAATATGACTTTATCCTGGTTGATACTCCACCTGGCAAAGCGGCTTTAGCTTTTAATGGAATTGTAGCCGCCGATATGCTGCTGGTGCCTGCCAGCGCCGAACGAATGTCGGTCGATGGAATTTCTGATCTGGTCAATCATGTGCAGGAGATATTCTGGCATAAGTTTCGAGATGACCTGAAAGACCAGGAAATTCGCATTCTGTTTACGATGTACAAGGCCAACACCAAGCATTCCCCTGGTGTCGTGCAGGCTGCCAAACGTATCTATCAGGAAAACGTGCTGGACATTCTGGTCCCTGAAACTATCGAATTCCCCCGCTCTTTTGACAAGCGCGTTCCTCTGACGCGGTTATTACCGCGCCATCCAGGAGCACTCGCTTATAAGCAATTAGCACAATGGATCTCTGACCATGCGTAAACCCCGTCCCACGGCTTTTGACCCAACGTACAAGGAAAGCACGGCTCCCAAGCCGGAAGCGGTGGATTTGGGCGATGTAGTGCCCATCCAGCCTAAACTGCCAATAAGTCAAAAAGATCAGTCCCCCACCCCAGAGGATTTGCAACCAAGCCACCACGATACCGTGATACCACGACACCATGACACCACAGTAGAAAGCATTCGCAAAGCAGTCAAGCAATTCGGAAAAGAAGCTGCCACCCACCGCTTTACCAGGGAGGAAAAGCAAAAAATTGCCGAATTGATCTTTGCCTATTCAAGCAAAGGTATCCGCACAAGCGAAAACGAAATTGCCCGGATCGCGGTCAACTTTCTGGTTGAAGATCATAACCACAACGGAAAAGACTCGATTCTCGATCAGGTTCTAACACTCCTCAACGAATAGATAGCAACTCGTCGAATTCTCCAGCGAACGATAAACCCGTTCGCTTTTTTTGCCTGGAATGATGTTACTTAACCAGTGTGTGATACCACGATACCGTGATACCACGACACCATGCAACCATGCCACCGTGATACCACTCAACCACGCTTGGTATCGTGGTGCGATTGTCTTCTTGACGATCGCTTGTCAGGCGCGATACTTGAAACCGCACATTCAAATCCACTTACTGAAGTAGAGATGACGACAAGCAAACAATGCATCGTCCTAGGCTGAGGAGCCGAACGAAAGAGGTAGATGGTCGCGCCGCCGGAGAAAAAAGAACGGCAGGGGAGAGGAGAAGCACAAACGCCTCGGTTCCCCAAGGCGTCGTTACAAGTCTAATGGTTAAGCAAGGCAAACCTAAAATGTAGCTTTAGCTTAACGATTTCGCGTAGCGAAATAAATGTAGATTTTGTGGAGTTAGTTGTCAAGAGGGGATCGAAAGAAGCCGAAAAGTTATCCACAAACAAAAAACGGGGGAAAAAGCGCAAAGACTCAGATTGCTTGATATTCCAAAACCAGAAACGGAAAATCAAGCACTCAAGGGCAAAGAAAGCACATTCAAAGAAACCTGTAACAGAAAACCAAAGACCCACCTTGTTGGAGCAGGTGTTGATAAAAGCGTTGGACGCTCCCAACAGGTGGCCTCAAGCCTTCGGGCATCGAGCCACTCGGCCTGAGCGGGGAGAGCCGCCTTGTTCGGATAGGTGGCGGGGAATTCTGCCCGCGCCTGGAAATCGTGTGCCTTGGAAAACAAAAGCCCAAGGAACGGCACACCATTTCCGGCATCACCTACCGCTCACCAAGGCGGTGCGTGTCGGGTTGAGCCCGAGGTGAAGCGTTACGGGTCGACCCCGACTGCCAATCCTGCGCCCCTGGTTGACCGTCCTATATTTGTCCGGTCATCCAAAGGACGCCACGCTTGCTGCTGGCTTACGCCTCCATCAAGCTAACCTGTTGGCAGTCGGCGTCTACAACGCCGACACGCAAGCGCGGCTGGCGGCATCTCCCCGAAACCCTCTGCCTGGCCGCGAAAACCAAGGAAGCGCCTAGCGGCGCAGATCACCCCAATAGATAAAAGCTAAACCGTTGCCTGATCGAAAAGCTTACCAGCCGCCTCGCCCCGTCAAGGACTGCGCAAGTCCGCCTTCGGCGTCTCCTTGACAAGGCTACGGACTGGCTGGGTTATTTCTTGAGCCAGGCAAGGAAAAATATTTGTTGGGAAAGTAATGACATTATTTAGCTAGGTAGATCACCCAAGTAGCCCGATCAAACCTTGAAAGATCAGTAATCGTAAAATATAGCTCAGTTACATCCCTTGAGAGAATGGTATCTTCGCCGTCATACCAGACTGTGTAACCAACGCCAGAGCGGGCAACTTTCTCAAAATCACCCGGTTCTAGCGTGATGGAGAACTGGTCGTACATGATGTCTGTTCGCGCTTCGGAATACACATTTCCCAAGTTATCTCTTAGAGAATAATTTTGTGCAGAAATCCAAGAAAAATGTATTTGGTCCGAGGTTTGATTCCAAACTTCCATTAAGAAATATATCCAACCATTGTTTTCTAGATCATAGGCTGTCAGGCGAATCCAAAGATCGCCCTCCTTATGCCATTCTTCAAGGTTGTAAACCGAACCAAGGTCATAAGTAGGAGAGGGTTTTGGAGTGAGAGTTTTTGTAGGCAGGAGCGTTGCTGTTTTGGTTGGAATTCTCGTGGCTGTTGGAGCCTTGGTCGGAGCCGTGGTGGGTCTAAGGGTTGGTGAGAACCCGCTCGCCGCCTCGTTTGGATCATTGGCATCCTGCGTAGGCGATGCATTCACGCTTGCTAGCACATCTTGTACTACCGATAAACCGTCAAAATACCAGAACGCCGCTGCGCCAGCAATAAGCAGGATCAAGAGAAGGGAAAAACAGGACAGCCTCCGTCTTGGTCTGGGTGGTTTTGGTGGTGGCGTCAGTTGCACAGGCCCGGCAACCACCAATGCCTTCATGTTTGCCTGGTCTTGTTCGATCATTTCCTCGACGTCGGCTGGAATAGGCTCGATAATTTCTGGCTCCGACTTTATTTCTTCCGGCTGAGAAACATTGATCTTCTTCAACCGCGACTTGACAAGAGGCCAGTATTCTTCCTGGAGCGTAAACGCTCTGGATCTTGGTGGTTGATCTATAAGCCCTAGCTTCACATAAATGTGATGCATGTGCGACTTGACGCTTTGGCGGGCAATAAACAATTGTTCGCCAATCCGCTCATAGGTTAAGCCTTGGCAGTAAAGGTCAAGGACTTCGCATTCCCTGTCCGTTAGGTCGTTAAACCGCTCGATGTAATTCATTTGCTCTCCCTATCCATTGGTTTAAAGAGTAAGTGCTTTCTAGAAAATGTCGTGGTGTGAAGTTAAACCTAATTTCAACCCTATGTGGGATGCTTTTTCGCTTCGGGATTGGTATCTTCCAGTCACTCTGCGATCTCCCTGGGAACGGCAGAGATTTATAGCACAGAAGGAGAAAGCACATGAACCAAAACCCGTTTGAAACTTTGCGGTTTGATCGACGTCTCCGAGTCCACCTTTCGCCAAGAACGATGTGGCTTGTTGGAGTTGGCGGCGGATATTTGGTGGCTTGGTGGTCACTGCCTGCAGCTGGGTTTTTCTGGCTTGGGTTAGTCGCCATGCTTTGCTTTGCCTGGTTTGCCAGCTTTGGTTGGCGCGAAGCTCTACGAGTGATCGATACCGTCATTCACCGAATTGAAAGACTGTGAGGATACATGAAAGCTGTAACTTTATATGATCCGCAAGTTCACCTTGCCCATAGCAAGACAACCAAAACCCTCATGGCCTTGGGCCAGAAGCAGAGCTGGGCGTTTGCTGTGTTGGGGATAGCCCCGATGCCACAAGAGCCAATCTCGCTTTCCAAGTGGCGGATTGTGCCTGCCCACTTGGATACATCGCCAATGCCACAACATGCGATGGAGCGAATTCAGACCATCTATGCCGAAGGCATCCGACCACAAGGTTTTGTCGTGGTACACGAATTGCCAATGCAGTTACCGGCATCAGTACCGGACGTGATTGACGGTGAGGTGGTTGTTCGCCCAGGTTATGACTTCACCATTGATATAGACAAGGCGTTGGGAGTTGGCCTAAAGGCTGTTGGAGCGATTGCCATCGCCGCTGTGACGGCGGCGGGGATCGTCCTGCCTGCCATTTTTGCTGTGGGCAGTGCACTGCTTTTGGATCCAATCTTAATCGCGGTGGCTGACGGCGTATGGATCGAGGTAGACCGCTGGGTGGAATAGATGCTAGCGATGATTTTTAGTATTCTTGGCAACCTGTGCAGCAGTATCTGCTTATCAGTGGTTTCACTACTGCTGTTCAGGTTATTTCTAAGAAGCTCAACAGGCAGCCGATCCAGTTTGTTTCGCCGGATGATGAGAGCGTCTTTTTACTTCTATTCAAGTGTCCTTAACTGGCTGCGCCCTTATGTTGCCCAAATCTCTGGCCTCGATTTACTAGCCCAACTTCCACGTATATTGTCGACAATTGGCTTGTCGCTCTTAATCGGCTGGGGAGTCATGGCGCTTGTGGGTCTATCGCTGCCTACCTTGTTACTAGTTCTGCTCCT
>Ga0209641_10001305_pt1 | contig 22411 bp, 31 predicted proteins | sample RifCSP16_1_FD_184022 | JGI IMG/M metagenome (GOLD analysis project Ga0209641, IMG submission 184022) | Soil microbial communities from Rifle, Colorado - Rifle CSP2_sed 16_1 (SPAdes) (version 2) | ecosystem: Environmental > Terrestrial > Deep subsurface > Rock core/Sediment | place: Rifle... | reverse complement strand
CTTGATAAAAGCATTGATGAGGTCGCTTCCCGTGCGCCGGATCCACCTCAACACGGTCGGAATTCGAGGCAGCGCTTTCAGTGCGGACCAAAGGCCAGTGACCTCTGACGCTGCATCCATCTCTTGGTAGATTTTTTCCGTTGTTTTCACGTAGGCGTCAATGCCATGCCCCTCATGCGGGAAACGTTGTTTAAACCGGGCCGCGAATGCCTTGCTGCTTCTCGGTACGTCGAAACGCTCACCTGCGACAAATAGGTGTTCCCAACCATCGGGATTAAGCTCATAGAAGGTAAGGTCCGGGCCGAGCCCCAAACCTTCATAGATGCGCCGCATGCGACCGCCCGGGGCAAGTTCACCGATGTCATTCACCCCCGGGTTAAAGCGATATCCTTTCAGGCTGAAAGTATGACATAGTCCGCCTGGAATCTTATGTTGCTCGAGCACCAGCACTTTGCGGCCCGCCTGTGCAAGCGCTACCGCTGCGGTCAGTCCGCCGGCGCCGGAACCGATCACTATTACGTCTATAGTTCCTGTCATGACAAGTCCTCCTTTTCAAAGGCATGTATTCCGACCTTCTTACGAATTTAGGCATTATCCTCAAGACAGTTAAGCATGACCCCACGATTCCTACGGACGGACGTAAATAATAGGGTTTCATGCTTACTTCCGGTGTTGATGAAGGGTATTCTATATTGAACAGTGTTCAATTCAAGTTCAAATAAAAAACTCACCGTGCGGGCCTGCGGATGCTCTCCAGCATGAATGCGCGGGCGCCTCTGACAACGGCGCTTATGCGCCTTGGCGTGTGCATGACGCCGCGTTCCCTGATGATGATCGAAGCAATGCCGTGGAGAAACGACCAGAAGGCAAAGGTCGCAAACTCGACGTTTGTCTTGATCAGATTGCCCGCTTTAATACTTTCCAGCACATCTTTTTTGAGCATCTCATAGGAATGCAGCCCCGAGGTCCAATTCTTTTTCTCCTTCATCATTTTCGCCGGGCCTCTCATGATGAACATAAGATCATAATATTCCGGGTTCTTAAGGGCGAAATCGAGATATATCTCGCCGCGCTTGAGCAAACGCTTCCATGGGTCCCTGGTCGTCTGAAGCTCCTGCTGCTTCGCATCAAGTTTCTCGAATCCCCTGGCATGCAGAGCAAAGAGGATATCGTTTTTGTTTTTGAAATACCAGTAAATGATCCCGGGGCTGTAGTCCATCTCCCGGGCGATCGCCCTGAGCGTGACCCGTTCGTACCCTTCCTTCAGAAACAGCTTCATCGCCGTATCGAGGATCAGGCCCCGCATCTTGTTCCTGTCGTTTTCTTTCACGGTTGATCGCCTCATGATGAAATTGAACAGCGTTCAATTATGATGACATGTATATCATGAGCGGTATCTCTTGTCAAGTACCTTTATAAAGTCCAACCAAAAATACCCCTTGACAATTAGTACTATGTAGAACTATACTCTGTAAAACTATAACTGACGTAAGGCGTGAGGGGTGAGGCTTAAGGGAATTCGAAGATTGTCAAGGGGGCATGCCATGGACAAAAAGGACGCATTGAAGCTGAGTATTGAGCTTATGGAGATTGCCGAAGCGGCTTATGTCACCACTATCGACCCCGACGGGTTTCCCCAGACCCGTGCCATGTTCAACCTGAGGAGAAAAGAACAGTTTCCCAGCCTTGCCTCGCGGTTCAAGGACCATCAGAACGACTTTCTCGTTTACTTCACGACCAATACCTCCTCTCCCAAGATCAGCCACATCAAAAACAACCCGAAGGTCTCCATCTATTACTGTAAGCCAAGCGAGTTCCGGGGGCTGATGCTTTCCGGAGAGATGGAGACCGTCACGGACAGCTCTGAAAAAGAAAAAGTCTGGCAAAAGGGCTGGGAGATGTACTATCCCGGCGGCGTGCACGATCCCGACCATACGGTGCTGCGTCTTCAGCCTATGGCAGCGAAGTATTATCATCAGCTCAATTCATTCCACTTCGATCTGAAAGGCAGGACATGAAGAAAATCAGTCAAGGCGGTTTTCTGATAGCCAAGGTGCAACTGCTGTCGGAGCGGATATTTTCCAAAATCCTTGCCAAGTACGAGCTGAGCGAGATCAGCCCGGCCCAGGGAAGGATACTCTTCGTCCTCTGGCAGAAGGACGGCATCTCGATCCAGGAACTGGCGAAGAAGACCGCACTCGGCAAATCCACCCTGACGAGCATGCTGGACAGGCTGGAGCAGGCCGGGTTCGTGAAGCGCGTGCCGTCTAAAGAGGACCGGCGCACGATTCTCATCAGGCTTACTGAAAAGGACCATAAGTGCCGGGACCTGTACACGAAGATAACAAAAGAAAAAACGGAGCTGTTTTATAAAGGGTTCACTTCGAAGGAAATTGATGCGTTCGAGGGACATTTGCAAAGAATTCTCGAAAATTTGAATGAGTATGAAAGGGGGAAGTGATGCTTCCTCACCTCAGTCCTCTTTCTCGACGGGGAGAGGGTGTTAAGCGCTTCGTATGGATGTCATTCATTATGCTATCGCTGATCGCAGCCTTCGGTCTGGGGTGCGGCTGGTACGTCTCGAATCCTGTCTACTCAGAGGACGCCATGAATAAGCCTGTAAATTTCTCGAACGGCAGGTTCACGAATGCCGAACCAACGACGGTAATGAAACCGGGATCGAATTGGGATTCTATCTACCAGTTTTTGTTCAAAGGACACAGGGACAGGACGCCTCGACACCTCTTGCCGGTTGTGAGCATGGATGGTTTTGCACAACAGCCGGCATCGGACGGGCTCCGGTTCGTCTGGCTCGGCCATTCGAGTGTGCTGGTGGAGCTCGATCGCAAGCGTATTCTCATCGATCCCGTCTTTTCCGAACGCGCATCACTCTTTTCATGGGCCGGGCCGAAACGGTTTCAGCCTGCGCCGATCCATGCGAAGGACCTTCCTGCAATCGACGCGGTGCTCATCTCCCATGACCATTATGACCATCTTGACAAACCGACAATCGCTGCCATTGCGGCAAAAACCACGTCGTTTCACGTCCCCCTCGCCCTGGCCACGCTGCTTGAGAGCTGGGGTGTTCCGAAGACGAAGATTTATGAGTACGCATGGTGGGATGAGCATGAGGTCAACGGCATAACCATTGCCGCGACTCCGGCGCGCCACTTTTCCGGCCGCGGGCTCTTTGACCGGAATAGAACGCTCTGGTGCTCCTGGGTCGTGTCCCGAAATGGGAGAAAGGTCTTTCACAGCGGCGATACGGGCATGACCAGCCAGTTCAAGGAGATCGGGAAGAAATACGGGCCCTTTGATATCGCCTTCATTAAAATAGCGGCATACAACGAGAACTGGCCCGATATACATCTCAACCCCGAACAGGCGGTTGAAGCTTTTCTCAACCTGGACGGTAAGGCGCTGGTCCCGATCCATTGGGCCACGTTCGATCTTTCACTGCATAGCTGGTACGAGCCGATTGAACGCCTCGTCAAAGCGGCGGAACAAGTCCATGCGCGGACCATCACGCCTAAGATGGGGGAAATAGTTGACCCGGAGCGCTATGAAAACGGACACTGGTGGAAAGAGCTTGTGAGCGCATCAAAATAGTTGATTAAAGAAAGGACATGGAGCATGCCGAAACTCATTGAAACTCCGATCGTGATAACAGCGGCGGGAAATGTGCCGAAAAAGATCGAGGAATATGTCGGCCGCGTCAATTCAGGCACGGATACCGTAAGCATCGCGCGAATGAAAAGCCCGTCCGGATGGGTCGAGCCCGGCCAGACACCCGAGTTCGACGAGTACACAGTCGTGCTGCGCGGTCTCCTTCGCGTCACAACGCGGACCGGCAGCATTGATGTCAAGGAAGGCCAGGCCGTAATTGTGCAACGCAACGAATGGGTGCAATACAGCACACCGGGACCGGATGGGGCGGAGTATATCGCGGTGTGTCTGCCGGCGTTTTCGCCCGGGGCGGTACACAGAGATGGATGAATAATCCGACGAGATTATAATTCAATGTTAGCAGGGGAACCTCTGGCCACATAAAGAAACTTTACCACGGAGTTGCACGGAGGAGGCGCGCGGAAAGAACAAACGAGCGGTCATTGTAAAAATGCTTCTCTTCATTTCATTGAGACTCCGTGGCATTTTCCGCGGTAAAAACCTGACTCAGATTTCAAAATGTACTGCCCGCTGTTAAGATAAATAGCTAAAGGAGATGCCACGTATGGCGAGCAAGGGTATGCAGGTCGGCGACAGGACGGCACTTATAACGGGGACCACGAGCGGGATAGGTTACGAACTCAGCAGGATAATTGCGCGAAATGGCGTCAACCTGGTTCTCGTATCAAGAGACGAGAAAAGACTCCGCGCTCAGAAGGAGGCCTTGCAATCGGAATACAGAGTCGCAGTACACATCATAGCGAAAGACCTTTCCGACCCCCACGCGCCTGCGGAAATTTATAGCGAAGTCAAACGTCAGGGGCTTCACGTTGACATCCTGGTGAACAACGCCGGTTTCAATGAAAGCGGACCATTCTTACATACCAGTCTCGACAGGGAGCTTGCCATGCTCCAGGTGCATGTGACCGCGCTCACGCACATGACCAAGCTGCTTCTTCCGGACATGATCAAACGCGGATTCGGAAAAATACTGAACGTGGGCTCGACCGGATCGTTCACTCCGTGCGCCCTTGACGCTGTTTACTGCGCAACAAAGGCATACGTGATGAGCTTCTCAAACGCGATCAGGGCGGAACTCTCGGGCACGGGAGTTTCCGTATCAACGCTGTGCCCAGGCGCGACAAACACGGAATTCGCGCGAAAGGCGAAGATGGAGAGCACAAGACTGTTCAATGGAATAGTGATGGAACCTCAGCGGGTCGCGGAAATCGCTTACCAAGGTCTTATGAAGAACAAAAAGGTGATTGTTCCGGGTTTCGCAAACAAGATGCTGGTCGCCTCAATTCCATTCACGCCGGGCATCATGTTGGACTGGGTTTCAATGTTTCTGTTGAAGAGAAATTGAACGCCAAAACCACGGAAAAACCATTTCATCCGCAGATGTCGCGGATGTGCGCGGATTTTAACAGCGTTGGATTTTGAAACTATGCTTCAGGGAGGCACTACATGAAGAAAGCAGTTTATATCCTTGGTTTGCTGGTTGCAGTTGTTCTGATCGTCATCAGTTCCGGAATCCGGCTCGACGTCCCTGTTGAAAAGCTGAAAGCAAAATATGCGAACAAGCAATCTTACTATCAAACGTTGGGCGATTTCCTGTAGTTATGGCTGTGATAGAAAGGGATTCCGTTTACATATGCTTTTTTACTGTCTGGGCGGCATACTGTGGTACTACTTGTTTTATAAATCAAAGTATGTCCCGCGTGTTATCTCTCTCTATGGTCTTTTATTGATCGCAATGCTTTCCGGCTGCACAACCAGGGCCGCCTATGACGCCCTCCGCATTCAGCAGGAAATGCAGTGCCAGAAACTTCAGGGCGCCGACCAGGCCGAGTGCGAAAGACGGACCGGGATGAGCTATGACGAATATCAACGGCAACTCAGTGAGCGGGAAAAGGACAAGTGAATATTGCAGTAGAAAGTGTGAGAGCGACTTTAACGAGATCATCAACATTATGGAGGAATATTAATGTTCATAGGCCACTACGCAATTGGTTTCGGGCTCAAGAGGGCGGAGCCGAAGTTATCGCTCGGCACGCTGATCCTGGGGGCGACCCTCCTTGACATTCTGTTCGGTATATTCGTTCTTACCGGGGTCGAACATGCGCGGATCGTGCCCGGCGCCTCCGCTGCCGCGCCGTTTGAATTTTACGATTATCCAATCAGCCATAGCGCCCTCGGCGCGTTGGTCTGGTCGCTCACCGGATTCCTGGTGTATTGGCTGTGGCCGGGGAAAGATAGGACGCAACGGAAACGGCCCGCAACGATCCTGGCACTTGCCATCTTCTCCCATTACGTTCTGGACGTGATCTCGCATACGCCGGACATGTCTCTTCTGGGAAACAGCTCCCTTAAATTGGGTTTATCTCTCTGGAACAGCCTGCCTGCAACAATAGCGGTGGAAGCGGCGCTCTTCTTCGCCGGAATCGTCCTCTATCTTCTCGCCCGCCGCGAGCTTCGGCCCGCAGCCAAATACGGGCTTGCTGCGCTGGTTATTATTCTGTCGGCCTCGTTTCTCGGAGGTTCCTTCGGCCCGCCGCCGCCGAACATGACGGTGATAGGTTTCACGCTCACGGCAGGACAGGCGGCCTATATCGCTTTCGCGTATTGGATAGATAAAACATAACGAACAACAGCGGATTTCATCATATACATGAGGGAGAGCGTTTAAATATGAATATATTGCTCATCAACGGCCACCCGGACAGGGAAAGCTTCTGCTCAGCCCTGTCGCAGGCGTACAAGCAGGGCGCGCAGGGCGCGGGCGCGGAGGTGCGGGAGATCAACGTGGGAGCTTTGAAGTTCAGCCCGAACCTGGCCCACGGATACCGAAAGATCACCGCGCTTGAAGAAGACTTGCTGCATGCCCAGGATTCCATCAAGTGGGCCGAGCATCTGGTGTTCGTCTACCCCACGTGGTGGGGCACCATGCCGGCGCTGCTCAAGGGATTCATTGACCGGACCTTCCTGCCGGGCTTCGCCTTCAAGTACCGGGACAATTCCCCGTGGTGGGACCGGCTGCTGACAGGACGGTCGGCGCGCATGATCGTGACCATGGATGCTCCGGTATGGTTCTTTCGGCTGGTGTACGGCAAACCCGGCCACAATGCCATGAAGAAGATGGTCCTTGAATTCTGCGGGATTAAGCCGGTCCGGATAACTTCATTCGGGTCAATCAAACGGTCGAGCGAAGAACAGCGAATACGCCGGCTGGAACAAGTGAAACGCCTGGGAAGCAAATTACAATAGCACGTCTCCTCCCCTTCCGTTTAAGTTAGATGTAAAAAATACTTGACATGGTGTCTAAAATATTGTACATATTGTATGTGATACTTAACATATAGTCAGGATTAAATGACAAGTGGAGGTTTATATGTACGATCGGGAAAAACAAAGCCTGGTATCTTTGATTACCATGGTCCTGATTCTTGGGTCCTATACCCTGTATGTATATCATAAGTACATAGCGGGGAATTTGGATATTCTTAATGACTTCAAATTCTGGGGAAAGGCCTACCTGATCTTAATCCCGGTGTCAATTGCGGCGCAAATCATCATTCACATTATTTTTTTCACCATCAATAAGATTGTTACCAATGAGGGCGCGCCTGCCATTACCGATGAACGGGACCAGTTGATCGAGCTGAAAGCCATACGGATTGCTCACTGGACATTCATAGCAGGCTTTATACTGTCAATGGGATCACTGGCAACAGGGGTGCAACCCTGGGTGATGCTCATTGCTCTTATTTATTCCGGGTTTATTGCAGCCATCGCTTCGGAATCGGCCAAGATCTATTTTTATTGGAAAGGGTTTTAATATGAGCAAATGTTTCATCAGCAACAACATCCGGAAGTTGCGTTTTCTTGCCGATGAAATGACCCAACAGCAATTGGCCGATAAAACGGGGGTGACGCGACAAACCATCATGGCCATCGAAAACGGGAAATATTCGCCTACCCTGGAATTGGCTTTCCGCATTGCCGGCGTTTTCCACACCCCCCTGGAAGAGGTGTTTTCGTTTGACGAGAAAGTTCAAAAAGGAAAAAAATGAATTGAAATCAAAAAACCGCGAGATCCGCTGTGTTTGTTGTACGAAATACAGACTGCCGGAAGTTATGACCCTTGATGAACCAAAGGAGGCTTGAAAAGATGTCTACTCGAAGAGAAAACAATAGATTCTTAGTCCGTTTTGCAGCAGTTTCATTTTTAGCAATTTTGACCGCCTGTACTCATATCGATGGGCCCTATAGAGGTAAAGTCGTTGAACTTGAAACGGAAAAACCAATCGAAGGCGCAGTTGTGGCTGCAAGATGGACGATTGAACCTTATATACGCCCTAAGAAGATATGTGATGCAAAAGAAACCATCACAGATAAAAACGGTGATTTTGAACTGCCGAAGGGTTCGTGTTTTTGCCAACCGTTTGCGAAAATTGATAAGCCGCTTGTTGTTGTGTTCAAGCCTGGATATCTCGGCTATCCGGCTCTTGGCGCAACCCAGGAAGAAAGAAAGGCGCAAGCGCCTGGAAACACGGGAAATGAATTTAAGAAGACAAATGAATACTCTGTTATAAAACTGGGAAAGCCTGTGGCAAAAGAAGAAAGAGATTTGACATACCTCTCAATTGTGTTTTCTGATGATGAAACAATAAATAAAGTCCCTATTCTTCTCAGATTATTAAATGAGGAAAGAAGGAACTACGAATTACAAGAGAAGAAAAATACGGAGTAAAAAATGACGGGCAGTAAGTCTGAGATTAATACAAGTCTGAGGTGATAGAGATGTGTTCTCGAATGGACGGTGTAAAAGCGAGATTCACAAGCGTCTTTCTGACGATTGCATGTATGGCCGCACCAGGCTGTGCTTCGGCCTACAAAACAGTGTTGCCGACGCCGCCCGATCACTATCAAAGACTGGGAGCGGCCAAAGGGAATGCATGCGGTTCGATGATGATCCTCGCACCCTATAACTTTATCCCGATGGTCGAAATCCCCTTCATAGGCGGGACGCTGAATGAGCGTGTCGAAAACGCGTACCAGAATGCGGTTGACAGTGTACCCGGCGCGACGGCTTTGTTGAACGTGACAATGCAGGAAAACTGGTTTTGGTGGGTGCTGGGCTCGACGAAATGTGTAACGATCTCAGGGGAGGCGATCCGATGAAAAAGACCTTAACGACATGGCACGTGGTCCTTTTGATGCTGTTTACGGCCTGCACGGGCTGCGTAGGAACGCCGGTTACATTCAAATCAATGACGGACGTCAAGTATGACGCGACGAAGGGCCGAACGATATCAGGCAGTGCGTGCGGTTTTCAGCTGCTGTTCTGTATTCCGATCAAGTTCAACGATCGCTATGAACGGGCATACGCCGAACTGCTCGATGGCGCGGGTCCCGGTTCTTATGTGACCGATATACAAGTCAGCGAACACTGGAAGTACGGGTTTGTAGGAACAGCGTACTGTACTGATCTTAAGGCAACAGCGTATCCCCGGCTTGCCGCGGCGGCGAACTGACGTCTATATCATAATATATTGAGGGTGCGGAAAATGAATACCTACAGAAAAACCGCAATACGTGTTGCCGTATTATTTCTCATTGCTCTCATTTTTAATATAATAGCTTCGAGTATTTACCAACCTGTTCTTAATGCTCCGGACTATCTTATCAAGGTTTATCCAAATAAGACGCTGGTGACCATGGGAATACTCCTCGATTTCATTTGTGCCCCTGCCATGATTTTGATTCCAATTATGTTGTTTCCTCTCTTTAAAATGTTTGATGAAAAAATCGCGCTCGGGTATGTTGTGTTCAGGCTGCTCGAAGGCGTGCTCCATATTGTTCTCGCGATCAACTCATTGTCCCTCATCAGCTTAAGTCAGGATTATATAAACTCAGGGGGGCCGGATTCTCATTATTTTCAAGCGTTGAGTAATTCAATTCATGCACGGACAGAATGGACAACACTGCTTTACATTATCGTTTATACGTTAGGCGCTTTTATGTTTTATTATTTATTATATAAAACAAAACTTATTCCTCGATGGTTATCAGGTTGGGGGGGGGTTGCGGTTGCTGTCTTGTTAACAGGCGCCCTGTTGCATATGTTCGGCATGTTCGGCGCCGTGCCGTTGATGAAGGTTATGCCCCTTTTTGCGCCTCCCATAGGCTTGCAAGAACTGGTTATGTCAATATGGCTGATAGTCAAAGGATTCAATCAAGCCGCAATCAAAAAGTGAGATCACTCTGCATTCAGACAGAAAGACGGCGATAATTGTCGGGATATTATTCATAGCCGCCGCGGTTGCCGGCGTCCTGAGCCTGTCGTTTACAGGAGCGGCAAATGAGCAGGATTATCTGGTCAAATTAGCTGAAAATAATAACAATGTGATAATAGGAGCGCTCCTTGAGTCGATCATGGCTTTTGCCTGTGCCGGCATAGCGATCTGGCTGTATCCGGTCTTGAAAAGGTATGATGAAGCCCTGGCTCTCGGGTCTGTTGGTTTCAGGATTATCGAGGCAGTACTTTTTATTGTTGCCGCAATTGGTCTGCTATCATTATTGATGGTAAGTCAGGAGCATGTAAAAGCAGGCGCACAGGCCTGTCCTCATTTTCAAACATTAGGCGCTATATTGCGCGCTGTGCGTTTCTGGGCAAGCTTTGTGTTTGCGGCAATCGCTTTTTGCATTGGAGCTCTGATGTACTATTATATATTCTATCAATCAAGACTCATTCCCCGATGGCTGTCCGGGTGGGGTCTCCTTGCGATCACCTTGCATCTGGCCGAAGTCATCTTGACCATATTCGCCCTCGTTAAGCCATTATCAACGATCCAGGTCGTTATGAATCTTCCGATATTTTTTCAAGAAATGACTTTGGCGGTATGGCTGATTGTTAAGGGGTTCAATCCGTCCGCAGTCGTTTCCGGGGCCGCAAAACAGATATGAAGAGATAGAGCGACCATTGACAGGCGTCGCCGGAAAGGACCCGCGAAGACGAAAATACGTCATTGGGGCCATACCACATATACCTTCGATTTGAAATGAGGAGTGAAATGATAATTATCACGTTTATATCAATCATGCTTTTGATCGTGACGGGCGCCGGTTGCGCGACCAGGAACATCTATGACGGGCTCCGCATGCATCAGGGGATGGAATGCCAGAACCTTCAAGGGCCCGAACGGGACGAGTGTGAAAACGGTCCGGGATGAGCTATGATGAATATCAAAAACAGCTCAAGGAACGGGAAAAAGTTAAGTGAATATAAGCGTTCACGAGGGCCGTGCCCAGAAAGGGTACTACTTGTTGGCAGGCGTAGCGAATTGCGCAGGATCGGTGTTTGAGGAGGAAAATTGATGCACTATATCGCCCGGAAAGATGAAATTCCCAGGATTGGCGAAACGTGGATTCCCGTCGGCAGAAAGATTCATTTGGTTCAGCTTTGCCTTTTCGATGCCGACAAAATAGGACATCATATCCCCAAAGAACTATCCATAGTCAAAATCATGCCGAACAAAACCCTGGGGGCCATATTCTTGAGTTCTTACGGCCCTGGTTCAACACTGGAATATGATGAATTCCTCCTCGCCCCCGCGACAGTAAAATATAAAAGTCGTAAAGGTTACTGGGTCACCCATATGTACGTAAATAACGAAAAGGCGATGTGGGGCGGACGGATACTGGGCTGGCCGAAAGAGATGGCGGACTTTGACTGGCCGGATGCCGTTCCCGGTAGTGCGCGGGTCTCGAAGGGTGAAGATCGTATTTGCACGGTCTCGTATTCAAAACCATTGGGTCGCTTCAGGTTCTGGACAAAGTTTCATGCTCCTTCCGTGATGGATGACAAGATCATGAGCCACAGGTTCAGGTTCAAAGCTGATTTCGGAATTTGTCGGGCAACATATGATATTCCGAAAACGAGCACGATCTTTGATATATGTCGATCGCGAATACCGCTTCTCACGCTCGGCGGTCTCAAGATGGAAGGGTTTCAGGCCGAAGACGCCGAGGTTCTGGGATTCATCCCAAACAAAGCAACGTACACGGTCCAACAACTTGTTGAGAATCTCGTGAAGAAGAATTCACCTACAGGATGATTGCGTTTACAACCTGAGAGGGCAGTCGGATAAGATGAAAAGCTGATTCGACTCGGGACAACAGAAGATATCAATCCGGCAATGTCACTGATCCAGCGCTGCATTCTACACGAAGTATGCGGGAGACAAACGCAGGCGCTTTGAAGTCCGATCTTGACCTGGACCACAATTAATTGAGTTTTATCCGCAATGCGGTCTCAATGCCCGGCATCGTCAATTGCCTGAACATGTTGTCCATCTCTTCAGCGGTGAAGGGCAATCCGCGGTCAAGCCACCAGGTCATGAGGGACAGGAACGAGCTTACGATCCAATGCGCGGCCATGTCGATCGGCATCGGAGGGTTCTTTTTGATTTTCATGGCCGACGAAAGATGCTCACGCACGACAGCGGTCAAATAGTTCTGCGCCTGCCTCATGATCATCTGACCGCTTTGCTTTCCGACCATGGCCTTATAATGACCATGGTTTTCCGCGGCATGCCGAAAGAGTTCCAGGCTCAGGTTGAAAGCCCCGCCTTTAGCCTGCCCTTTCCCAAGCATTAGCGCCTGATGCCGCTCTTCCAGTATTTTCCGCAAATGATCGAAACCGCTTAAAAACAGCTCGTCCTTGTGCCGGTAATGGGAGTAGAAGGTTGACCTGCCGAGATTTGCCCGGTCAAGGATGTCCTGCACGGTGATCTTTTCGTAGCCCTTTTCCGGGATCAGCGCCATGAGCGCGTCATGCAGCAGCTTGCGGGTTCGCTCCACGCGGCGATCTTCTATTTTTTTCTTCATTCTTTCCCTCTTTTTTGTGAACATTTGATGCCGTTTTGTTCAGTACTGAACATTCCGGGGCACATTGATTCTTGACGCGCAGCTCAATCTTCCTCTATATTGAAAATGAACATATTGTTCATTAGTGAATAGTTTATTCATAAACCGAGGAGGAGTCAAATGAAAAATCCGGACGCGAAGACCGGTTCTCCGCTCATCGAACTCAGAGGCGTCAACAAAGAATTCCTATCACCCGGCGGCAAGGTGAAGGTGCTCAACAATATCAACCTATCGATCAAGCAAGGCGAGTTTGTTACAATCGTCGGCAAATCGGGGAGCGGAAAGTCGACGCTCCTCAGCATGATCACCGGCATCGACCGTCCGTCCTCAGGCGCAGTTCTCGTTGACGATACGCGCGTGCATCTCCTGCCCGAAGGGCCGCTCGCTGCTTGGCGCGGCCGCAATATCGGCGTCGTGTTCCAATTCTTTCAACTTCTGCCGACCCTCACCGTTGCTGAAAACATCATGCTGCCCATGGATTTTGCCGGCGTCTATCCGGGCCATAGGCGCCGCGAGCGCGCGCTGGCCCTTCTCGGTCAGGTCGGCATCATCGAGCACGCGGACAAGCTGCCGTCGTCGTTGTCGGGCGGGCAACAGCAGCGCGCGGCCATTGCACGCGCGCTCGCGAACGATCCGCCGCTGGTGGTCGCGGATGAACCGACAGGCAATCTCGACGGCCACACGGCCGCGGAGGTGATCAAACTCTTCTCGAACCTTGTGAGTTCGGGTAAAACGGTCGTCATCGTGACCCATGAACGCGACGTGACTACCTTTGCCGACCGGACGATCGTACTAGCCGACGGCAGCATCGAGTCGGAGTTGAAGGGGGCGCGGGCCCTGAGAAATTACGGCGCACGGGAGGCGGCCCGTGCTTAGTCCCCGCTGGCGCAAACTCCTGGGAGATCTTTGTGAAAGCAGGCAGCGCACTGCTGCAATGGTGATCTCGCTGGCAATCGGCATTTTCGGGGTCGGCACGATGCTCGACAGCTATTCGATACTGACGCGAGAGATTGCGGGGAATTATCAGGCCGCGAATCCGGCATCCGCAACGCTCGAACTTGCGAACGTGGACGATGCGCTTGCCGCAGACGTTCGTAAATTCCCCGGAATCGCCGACGCGGAAGTCCGTGCGACAATCCTCTCGCGCATCCGGGTGGGTGATGATTGGACACGGCTGCTCTTGTTCGTGATCAACGACTTCAATGACCTGCGTCTCAACACGTTCAAGCGCGAAAGCGGCGCGTGGCCGCCGCCGCGGGGAACCATGCTGGTGGAACGCTCCTCGGTCAAAGTTCTTAAAGCTGGTATCGGCGCGGCGCCGTACATCAAGACGCCGCACGGCATCCCTCGCGAGGTTCCCGTATCCGGCCTCGTTCATGACACAAGTTTGGCGCCGGGAGTTCAGGAGCAGACTGTTTGCGGATATATCACCCGCGAGACACTCGGCTTGCTCGGCGAGAAGCCCGTTCTTGACGAACTCCGCATTCTTGTTGCAGATCATCCATTCGACCGGACTTCGGTAGATACAACGGCGCGCAGCGTGGCAAACCGGCTGCAGACGACGGGCCAAGTTGTTCGCCAAATTCAAGTGCCGCAGCCGGGGCGGCATCCGCATCAGGGCCAGATGACAGGCGTGCTGTTTCTGTTCATCTCATTCAGCCTGATGGCGCTTGTGCTCAGCGCTATTCTCGTCGCAACCCTGGTCTCAGCCATGCTTGCCCGGCAAATTCGAGAGATCGGCGTGATGAAGGCGGTCGGTGCCACGACCGGGCAGATCGCAACGATGTATTTGGCCATGGTGGCCCTGCTCGGGGCGGTTGCCACGGCGTCGGCAATGCCCCTGGCCCTGCTCGCGGCGCGGACGTTCTCGGACGCTATCGCCAACCTGCTCAATTTCACGATCATGAGTTACCATGTGCCGTTGTGGGTGCTCGCGGTGCAGATCGCATCCGGCATACTGGTTCCCGTAGCAATGGCTGCATTTCCGATCATGCGAGGCGCCCGCGTAACGGTGCGCGAAGCAATAAACGACTACGGATTAAAGAGCGACGCCTTCGGACAACATCGCCTCGATTCCGCTCTCGCACGCCTGCAGGGGATCAGTCGCGCCTATCTCCTCGCCTTGCGAAACATGTTCAGGCGTCGCGGACGGCTGATCCTCTCGCTGGTACTGCTTGCAGCAGGCGGCGGAATGTTCATGAGCGCGCTGAATGTCAGGGATGCCTGGAAAGTGTACATTGGTCGGATATATGCAGACCGTCATTACGACGTTCAGATAAAGTTGAATGAGCCCGAGCGCGAGGACGCGCTTCGTTCAGCGCTGCAGAAGGTTAGAGGCGTCGCCAAAATCGAAACCTGGGGATACAGCGAGACCACCCTGGCGCAACCCGGCCTGGTCGACATTGTCAGGACCTATCCGGACGGCGGCCACGGGAGTTTCGCGATAGTGGGCGCGCCCCCGGAAACGACCATGGTCATGTTCCGGGTCCTGGCCGGGCGATGGCTGCAACCGGGTGACGGCTATGCGGTGGTGCTCAACCAGATGGCCCGTAGCCTCATACCTGATGTGAAAATCAACGACACAGTCCTGTTGTCGCTCAATGGGCGAGCGACAAAATGGCGTGTCGAAGGCTTTGTAGAGGAAGTCGGATTTCCGGCAGCTGCGTATGTGAGCGAAAAGGCTTACGCTCAGGCAGCGGGCTTGGAAGGCCGCGCGCAAATGATCCGTGTAACGTCGTCAGCCGCGGACCAGGCCGAGCGCGTCGAGATCATCCGATCGATCGAGCAGACGCTCGCCACGGCCGGCGTGAGTGTACGCGAAGGTTTGCCGCTTGCAGTCCTTCGCACGGCGATGGTGGAGCACGTCAGCGTATTGGTCAACACACTTATTGCGACTGCGGTACTGCTGGGGCTGATCGGAGTTCTGGGGCTCGCCTCCACCATGAGCATGAACGTGATCGAGCGAACGCGCGAGCTGGGCGTGATGCGGGCGATCGGGGCTACACCGGAGACGGTCATGCGCATCATACTGAGTGAGGGTGTGTTTGTCGGGGCCTTGAGCTGGGTATTTGCGGTAATAACTTCCGTGCCCTTGTCTCTGCTTGTCGGCAGAATCGTAGGCATGCTGTCCTTTAAGGTCCCGCTGGCCCTGGCTATGTCCCCGGTCGCGATGCTGCTTTGGTTCGTTGTTGTGCTCGTAATTTCCGCGGCAGCCTGCGCCTATCCGGCTTTGCGCGCATCGAGGCTCACAGTTCGTGAAGCGCTGGCGTACGGCTAAGAGGATTATGCAATTTGTACCTATACAACCATGGCCGGCGTGAGCTGGTTCAAGGTAGAAAGTATTTTCTTACGAACCCGCCATGGCAATTTCATTTTGCAAATCGAACTGAATTCTGTTACTCTTTCCCCAACCAACAGCGGCTGGGTTGGCAAAGCAACGTTAGATCGTCCGAAATATTATGCCGTCACATTATTAACCACGCTTGGGTACAGAATGGAGTTTTAACTTATGCCCTGTGAGGTCGGTAGGGCAGCGTGAAACCTGGCACAATGATCCCAACTTGCTGACGGTTGCCGAATCTGTTTGGTTGTGCCTTGCTACTTAACTGAATCTACCGAACCGCCGTATACATGATCCGCCTGTACGGTGGTGTGGGAGGAGAGGGGCCGCGAGGCTTCTCCCTATCCCCATTAGAAAAGGAGACGAAGTGACGACTAAAGCCATCATCATCGGCGCGACATCGGGTATCGGCAAAGAACTGGCCGAGGTTTTATTGCGGGAAGGGTGCACAGTCGGACTCGCCGGCAGGAGAATACATCTCCTTGACGAACTCAAGGGAAAATTTCCGGATCGCGTTTTTCTGAAGCGTATAGATGTATCTCAAGTTTCCGAATCATTGGACGTTCTTAATAGGTTGATTACTGAAATGGAGGGCGTTGATATTATTGTCGTCAGTTCAGGGGCGGGCTTCATCAATAAGGACTTCCTCTGGTTACCGGAGAAAGAAACAATCGACGTTAATGTTTCCGGTTTTGCCGCAATGACGAATATTGCAATACATCATTTTTTATCGAAGGGGTCAGGCCATCTGGTCGGCATATCATCTCTCGCGGCGCTTAGAGGCAGTTCTGTCGCGCCTGCATACAGCGCATCGAAAGCTTTTGTTTCAAACTATCTGGAAGGCATGCGGAAGAAGGTTGCGCAGTCCGGCATGTCCATTACGGTCACGAATATTCAGCCCGGTTATGTTGATACCGCGATGGCAAAAGGAGAGGGCAAGTTCTGGGTCGCCACTCCTCGTGAAGCTGCAAAACAAATCTATGAGGCGATCAAGCGAAGGAGAAAACACGCTTATATCACTAAACGGTGGAGATTGATCGCATGGCTGCTAAAAATCATGCCTGATTTTCTCCATAATAAGATATAATGATAACCGGTCGCTTTTTTGCTCGCAGGTAGAGCTATGATGTGAGTTTCTCCTGTTCGCCAAGTTAGCCATGCAGTTTGAAAAGAAGAAGATGAAAGACTATCGGCTCGATTTCACCTTACTCGATTGGGAGTCGCCAATGACCGGGGTGCGTCAGAAGATGATCACCCACCACGGGAAGAAGTTGCGTCTTGTTGAGTACACCAAGGCAATGCCCGAACACTGGTGTACAAAAGGGCACTTCGGCTACATCATTGACGGCCGATTCGAGATCGAGTTTCAGGATGGGGTCCGGATTTTTGAACAAGGCGATGGAGTCTTCATTCCTGACGGAGAAGAGCATAAACACAAAGCAAGGGCTCTAACGGCCGTTGTAACGGTTGTATTTGTTGAGGATGCCTAACATCCGTCCTCTGTGAGGTGCCAAGTAGGTTCAACGAAAGGAGACTATTGCTTTGGTCACTTGCTATCTCAAATACGTTGTCAATCCGAAGAAGCTAAAAGAGTTCGAAATCTACGGGAAAATGTGGATTCCTCTGGTTGAAAAATTCGGCGGCACTCATCACGGTTACTTTATGCCGCATGAGGGGCCAAGCAATATTGCGCTCGCGTTGTTTTCGTTTAATAGTCTTGCGGCCTATGAAGAGTATCGAGCCAAAGCTGCTGCTGATCCTGAGTGCCAAGCTGCAATGAAATATTACGAAGAAACTCAGTGCTTCCTGAGCTATGAGCGAAGCTTCATGCGGCCTGTCTTTCGATAAGGCGGAGCCGACTGCTTCGCGGCGTGTGAGCTTGACGTTGAGCAGCAAGGAGATCCATTCATGAACACACCCGAAAGAGTCTGGTTAGAATATCATTCTAAGCTCCGTAAGTTTATTAAGAGCAGAATATTTGATGACGCGGCGACCGATGACGTTCTTCAGAATGTGTTTCTGAAAATGCATTCCGATTTAGCTTCTTTGAAGGACGAGACAAAGCTGCAAAGCTGGCTCTACCAAATTGCCAGAAACGCTATCGTCGACTATTTCCGGTCGCAGAAGCCCACCGTTGATATTCCCGAGTGGCTTCCACAACCCGAAACCGATTCCGGCGAAAAGGTCACTCAAGAGTTGTCGGAATGTCTGCAACCCATGATACAACTACTGCCCGAGAAATATCGGGAGGCGGTCATTCTGTCGGAATTAAAGGGATTGACGCAGAAGGAAGTCGCCCAAGCGCAGGGCACTTCGCTTTCCGGGGCCAAGTCCCGTGTGCAACGGGGACGCGTCCTTTTGAAAAATATGCTGGCAGAGTGCTGCCGGCTTGAGTTCGATCATAGTGGACGGCTTTGTGATTACGAGCGAAAAGGCGGAGCTTGTAGTGGAGCCCCCTCCGGCAGGAGCCGGAGGCTCCCCTGAACAACGCGACCTCCCGGAACTGCGAACTCGCGCCTGAAAGGCCAGTTAATGGCCAGGCGCGAGTAAGCGCTTTCCACCCCCGGCGGGAGCCGGGGATGCCAAGGCGCGGGAATACCTGTTGACCGCCATTATTGATTTGCGTCCTTTTTGATCTTTTTCCGTCTATAGGGTGAGCGTTGGCTCATAAACCCTATAGAGGAGGTTCAAATGGAAAAGCAAAAGAATGACGAGATTCGAAGTGCGGTTCGGGAGAATTACGGAAAGGTTGCTGCATCAGGAAGGGCCGGTTGCGGTTGCTCTTCCTCGTCCTGTTGTGGAGCGCCCAATGAGGCAACGGCAGCGGATATTTCGCTTGGCTTGGGTTACTCCGGCGAGGATGTGACTGCTGTGCCGGAAGGAGCGAACATGGGGCTCGGGTGCGGCAATCCGCAGGCCATCGCATCCTTGCAACCCGGCGAAACAGTGCTCGACCTGGGCAGCGGCGGAGGGTTCGACTGTTTCCTGGCGGCACGGGCCGTTGGAGACACAGGACATGTTATCGGCGTTGACATGACCCCGGAGATGATAACCAAGTCCCGCGGGAACGCGGAGAAAGCAGGTTTCGGGAACGTGGATTTTCGGCTGGGAGAACTGGAGAATCTTCCGGTTGCCGATGGGATTGTTGATGTCATCATTTCGAATTGTGTGATCAACCTTTCTCCCGAAAAAGGAAAAGTGTTCAACGAGTCGTTCCGCGTATTGAAGCCGCATGGACGGTTGGCGATTTCCGATGTTGTTGCCACGGCTGAACTGCCTGGCGATATTAAGAAAGACATGGCGTTCCACACCGGATGCATAGCGGGCGCATCTTCTATCGAAGCGCTTGACGCTATGCTGCGTCGAGCCGGTTTTGTGAACATCCAGATCAAACCAAAAGCCGAAAGCAGGACCTTTATCCGCGACTGGATGCCGGGCACCAAGATCGAGGACTACGTGGTTTCGGCAACTATTGAGGCCGAAAAACCATTGGTTTAAAGCAGGTGCCCCTTGCAGGTCTGCAAGACGGTGTGCGCTTGTCACCGAGTCTGTACCGAAATTCGCCACCGGGAGATGGAATGGTCGGATACTGCGGCCAGGAAGGAGAGATGTATGTTCATAGGCCATTACGCGGTCGGGTTCGGGCTCAAGAAAGTGGAGCCGAAGTTGTCGCTCGGCACGCTGGTATTAGGGGCGACCCTCCTTGACATCCTATTCGGAATATTCATGCTCACTGGCGTCGAACATGCTCGGATCGTGCCCGGCGCCTCCGCGGCTGCGCCATTTGAATTTTATGATTATCCCATAAGCCACAGCGCCCTCGGCGCGGTGAGCTGGTCATTCACCGGGTTCCTGGTGTATTGGCTGTGGCCGGGGAGAGACCGCGCGCAGCGGAAACGGCCGGCAGCGGTCTTTGCACTTGCCATCTTCTCCCATTATGTTCTCGACGTGATCTCGCATACTCCCGACATGCCGCTTCTGGGAAGCGCCTCTCCCAAACTGGGATTATCGCTCTGGGACAGCCTGCCCGCAACGATAGCGGTGGAGATCGCGCTCTTCATCGTCGGAATCGTCCTCTATCTTCGCGCCCGCCGCGAGCTGCGGCCTGCCGCCAAATACGGGCTTGCCGCGCTGATACTCATTCTGACGGCCTCGTTTCTCGGAGGCTCCTTCGGCCCTCCCCCGCCGAACATGACCGTAATCGGCATCATGCTCACGGCGGGACAGGCGGCCTATATCGCATTCGCGTATTGGATAGACAAGAACACTCGTTGAAAAGGAGAGAAAATGAAATACGACGACATCCTTAAGACCCTTGCTCCCTGCGGCTTGAATTGCGGAAAGTGCCAGGCCTATGTCGAGGGAGACATCAAGAAGCACGCAATGGAGCTGAAGCGGCTTCTCGGCTCCTTCGATACGTATGCGGAACGTTTTTCCAAATTCCTGCCGGTGTTCACGAATTATCCCGCATTCAAGGAAATGGTTACTCAATTCAGCGAAGCGAACTGCAAGGGATGCCGAAACGGCGACTGTAAGTATCCCAACTGCGGCGTAGCTCCCTGCTATAAGCAAAAGGGCGTTGATTTCTGTTTTCAGTGCAATGAATTTCCCTGTGACAAGGCGAATTTCGATCCCAATCTCCACAAGCGCTGGCTTGCCATGAACAAGCGCATGAAAGAGCTTGGCGTAGAAGCGTATTTTGAGGAGACGAAGAACCAGCCGAGATACACGTCAGTTATCTGACCTCACTTCACCGAATTCTGCCCGGCATCCAGGCAATAAGTAAGGAGGTGTTACCCGTGTCCGACGAACAAACGGAGCTTTTTGACCAGCTCTACCGCGACAATCAGCCAAAAGTTTACAGGCTTGCCTTGTCGCTCACGGGCAATACGCATGACGCCGAGGAAATAACGCAGGAAGCTTTTCTCAAGGCTTTTCGCTCCTATCAGAGCTTTCGCGAGGAAAGTTCCTTTTTCACCTGGATCTATCGAATCGCTGTAAACGTGGCCAATGATTACCTGAAGCACAGGACCAAGCTGCCGATCAATTCGCTCATTGAGGACCAGGGCTATTCTCTGGAGGAAATCATTGACACGAATCCCGCGAACAATCCCGAGACGGAGCTGCTCGCATTTCAAGCAAGAATCAAGTGTTTGCACGCCATAACCGAATGCCTTCCGATAGATCAGCGAAAAGTGTTCTGCCTGGCGATCACGCTGGGCCTGCCTCACAAGACGATCGCTGAAATACTGGATTGCTCGGTCGGCTCGGTAAAAACCACGCTCCATAGGGCCAAGACACGGTGGTTCGGATACATGGAGAACAAGTGCCAGTTGATCAAGAAATCCAGTCCCTGTAATTGCAAGCAGTTCGTTCGCTTCGGCTTGTCGCAGGGCTGGATTTCAAAAGAAGCTGTGGTTAAACCCCACCTTCCCGTCGCCGTCCAAGCACGGGAAGATATCGGGAAAATGAAAACGTTGCGTGATTGCTACAGGGATATGTACCAGGACAAAGCAGACGAATCTTTTGCACAAAGAATCAGGGAGGGCATAAAAAACAAGGAATGGGCAATTTTTTCATGATTTTTTCTGTAACCTTTCGCCTCCGGGCCGGTCTAACTTATAGACGGCAACGAAAATTTCAGGAGGAGCTATGAAAGACAAGAAGGCTTTGACCTCGCCTTGCGGGATAGACTGCTTCAACTGCGAAATTTATGAAGAGAACCTGTCGAACGAGGTCGCACAGGCGCTGCATGGGAAGTATGGCTGGCCCGTTGAAGAAATAGCATGCAAAGGCTGCCGTCAGCAGGACGGAAGGCACGTTCATCTGCCGCAGGGGTGCGCGACCCTCGATTGCGTCAAAGCCAGGGGGGTTCAATTTTGCAGCGACTGCGATGACTTTCCCTGCTCGTTCCTGGCGCCTGTAGCTGATCTGGCCGCGATCCGCCCGCAAAACCTGAAAGTATATAATCTTTGCCGGATCAAGAAGGTGGGACTTGAAAGGTGGACAGAGGAAGAGGCCGGACAAATACGGAAAAAGTATTTTACGGGCAAATTTGCTATGGGAAAAGGTCAGGCCGGTTGAGGGCTGCCAGAGTCAGTATAGGAAGGAGATGCTTTATGAAAAACACCGACAAAAATAATGATGCGCCCGACAAACGCCTCTCCGCCGTTTGCGGGTTGTTTTGTCCCGCGTGCTCCGTATTTATCGGGACGAAAGAAGATCCGGCAAGACTTTACGTGATCGCGCAGCGTGTTCAGCGCCCAGTTGAAGAATTACGATGCAGCGGCTGCCGGTCGGAGAAGCGCTGCTTTTACTGTGACAGCAACTGTAAAATGTCAAAATGCGCCGCTGCAAAAAGGGTGGACTTTTGCGGTGAATGCGCGGAATATCCCTGCAAGGACCTGAAAGTCTTTCAGGCCGACATGCCGCATAGAATCGAGTTGTGGGAATCGCAGGCACGGATCAAGGAAG
>Ga0209641_10001302_pt1 | contig 22471 bp, 24 predicted proteins | sample RifCSP16_1_FD_184022 | JGI IMG/M metagenome (GOLD analysis project Ga0209641, IMG submission 184022) | Soil microbial communities from Rifle, Colorado - Rifle CSP2_sed 16_1 (SPAdes) (version 2) | ecosystem: Environmental > Terrestrial > Deep subsurface > Rock core/Sediment | place: Rifle... | reverse complement strand
GGACACGGAGAACACAGAGAAAAGCGGATTCCTCCCCCTGTCCCCCTCACGGAGGGAGACTTCGTCGTGAGCGCTCAGTCGAACGATAAAGGGGGAGCGTAAAAACCCGCATAATTTCTCTGTCTATTCTTTAACAACATCTGCGATCTTCGTTTTTTCTTTGGTGTGTGTGCAACCACATGAAAATTGCCATAACTGGTTTGACAGGCTTCTTGGGTCACTACATAGCAAAAAAACTCTTCGAGATGGATGTTCATATCCAGTCTCTTATACGGGATAGCAGCAATGTCTTGCATCTCCAGGATTATCAGAAAAAAATCACATTTCATAAAGGCGACTTGACTGATAAAGAGACCTTGAAGAAATTTGTGCAGGGCGCCGATGTAGTTATCCACATGGCGTATGAGCGGCGGGGCGCTACGTTTCATGAAGCGGCAAATAGGGACATTAAACGATTTGTAGAGGCAAATCTCCTGGGCAGCATAGAATTGCTGGATGCCTCAAAACAAGCAGGTGTCAGGCAATTCATCTTTATCAGTTCCTGTGCGGTGTATGGGCGCATTTTTCCCAATATTCAACTGAATGAACTGCATCCCCTGATGCCCGATTCGAATTACGGCGCATACAAGGCATCGGTGGAGACGTTCTGTCATTCATACTATCTCTCAAAAACTTTCGATACAACCATCTTCCGTCCCGTAGGCATATATGGGCTAAATCCCCACCTTGCTCATTCTGCTTGGTACAATATCGTAAAGGACATTAAACACGGGTGTAATGTGGAAGTATCTGAGGGCGGAAAGGTCGTTTATGTTGGGGATGTCGTACAGGCGATAGTTCTGGCGATTGGCAATAAAGAAGCCGCAGGAAAGATATATAATCTGGTAGACTTTTATGTCGATAACATGTGCATAGCTCGTATGGCAAAAGATATATGTGCCTCAAAATCCAATATCAGCGGCACACCCAAGCAACCTATCAATACTATCGATAATACTCAGTCCAAGTCATTGGGTGTGCGTTATACAGGAAATAATGGTTTAAAACGATATATTCAGGAATTGACTCATCGTATTTAGTGTTTGAGCGAAAATAACAATAGTTCCCCTATCAAGAGGTACGCCACCCCTTAATCCCCTCTCGAGAGTGAAATGGGGTGTGTCATAAGGGTAAATAACACACCTCTTTGCCCTATACTGTGGAGACGCGTAGCAATGCGTCTCTACAAGAAAGGACAATAAGGTATTCCACCCTTCTTGAATGTACCCAGGATGTTTAGTTTAAAATTGAATTTTAAATGACACCACCACTAAAAAGGAGCTTTGGCTGCGGCTATGATGCGCTATGCAATTACTGAGAGATTTAATAGTTGAAGAGATAAATAGAAAAGGTAAAATTACCTTTGCAGAGTTTATGCAAATGGCGCTGTATCATCCGAAATACGGCTATTATAATTCTGATAAAGAACGGGTGGGAAGATTTGGGGATTTCTATACAAGCCCTGCCGTCCACAGGATTTTCGGGGAACTTATTGCAAAACAACTTGAAGAGATGTGGCGGATTATGGGAAAAACGCCATTTACCATTGTGGAGATGGGCGCCAATAAAGGATGGTTATGCTGCGATATTATTCAAAGTATAAAAAAAGAATACCCCGTATTTTATGATAACTTTCATTATATCATTGTCGAATCAAATCCATACGCAAAGGAAAAACAAAGGTTGCTTTTGGAATGTATTCATGTAACGGAGGAGAAGGTGTCGTGGCATACTTACTCGGAAGATGGATTTTCCTTTGACAGGATTCAGGGATGTTTTTTGTCGAATGAGTTTGTCGATGCCCTGCCTGTGCATCGTTTAAAGGTAAAAAATAAGGTTTTAAAAGAAATATACGTGAGTTATAATGTTTCAGGTTTTTTTGAAATCGACGATGAGGTGTCTCCAGATGTTTCAAAACAGTATATTGAGACATTTCAAATGCATCTAAACGAAGGGCAGGGGTGTGAAGTAAATCTAAGTGCCGCAAAATGGCTCAGACACGTTTCAGAAAAATTACGGAAGGGGTTTGTATTAACCATTGATTACGGTGATACAACCGATGGAATATATAGAGAAAATGGCAGTGACGGAACCGTACGGTGTTTTTATAAGCACACGGTGAACCGGGATTATTATGAACGACCGGGCGGACAGGACATAACTGCCCATGTGGACTTTACAAATCTGATGAATGCCGGTAAATCAGCCGGATTGGAGGTCACTGGTTTCACAAAACAATCCCATTATTTAATCGCCTTAGGTATTCTGGAACGATTAAACAATACAAACAAAGATATTGAAACGATACTTAAGGTAAAAAATCTCTTTCATCCGGAGGGGATGGGAGACGTCTTCAAGGTATTAATTCAGCATAAGAATGTTGAGCGTCCGAACTTGACCAGTTTGAGGCCATTATCTTCATTAACAATGTAAAATGTTTATTTTGGAAAGGGGGGTTGTATGAAGACGAGTCATACATCAGAACCTAATTCCATGATGGAAGTGCTCATGGAAGCCATCAAGAGGGAACAGGAGTCTTACGATTATTACTATCGTGCGGCATTACAGGCGGCAAAGCCTGCAACGCGTAAGATGCTGTTGTGCCTGGCAGAATGGGAAAAGGGACACATCGAAGAACTAACTAACCACGTAATGGAACTTAAGGCACAGATGGAGATTGATAGGGCCATTACCGGCGGTTTGTAAACAGGCAATTTGGTCAGCCACGAATTTACACGAATAGTCGCGAATGAAAATATAGGTGGATAAAACGGTGGATATCAAGCGAGAAGATTTACTGCAATTATATTATTATCTGAAATTAACACGACGATTGGAAGACCGCATTACATCGCTCTATCATCAAGGGAAGATATTAGGGGGAGCGTGGACGAGTAACGGCACAGAGGCGGTTTCCGTGGGGTACGGCTATGCCCTTGAAAGAAATGACATTGCAGCCCCATATTTCAGGGATATGGGGGTATTCTTGATCCGCGGTATTTCTGCAAAACGGATTATGGCACAGTATTTCGGTAAAAAGACTGGTGTTACCGGCGGCAAAGATGGAAACGTCCACATTGGTGATTTGAATTTTGGTGTCATTGGTTTTCCCAGTCATCTGGCTGATAATTATCCTGTAGGGACAGGAGCCGCTCTTGCATTTAAAATACGCGGCGAAAAGAGAATTGCAGTTGCATGTACCGGGGATGGCGGGACAAGCCGCGGCGATTTCCATGAGGGAATGAATTTCGCCGCTGCTAGAAAATTACCCATGGTATTCATCTGCAACAACAACCAATACGCCTATTCTACGCCGTTACGATTACAGATGAATATTAAAAATATTGCGGAACGCGCCCTGGCCTATGGCATGCCAAGTAAGATTGTGGACGGTAACAATGTCGTTGAAGTGTATAAGGCAGCAAAAGAGGCGTATGAGGTTGCAAGAAATGGCGGCGGCCCCACGTTTGTAGAATGCAAGACCATGAGGATGCACGGTCACTCCGAGCATGACAGCGCCAAATACGTCCCGCGGGAATTACTGGACGAATGGAAGGAAAAAGACCCTATTTTAAATATGGAAAAATATCTTCTGGAAAACAATATATCTCAAAAGGCGGAATTGGAGAGCATCGACTCACAGGTAAAGAAAGAGATGGAAGAGGCTGAGGCATTTGCAGAGCAAAGTCCTTATCCTGAACCAGAAGACGGCATGAAGGGTCTTTATGCAACCCCCATAGAAGAGGAGTAGACGAATATGAGAGAGATTACCTATCTTGAAGCAATAAAAGAGGCATTGGACGAAGAAATGGCGCGGGATCCGAGTGTTTTTATTTTGGGTGAGGATGTTGGGGTTTATGGCGGCGCTTTTCGTGTGACGGAAGGGTTTTATGAGAAGTACGGAGAGTGGCGTATCCTGGATACGCCATTATCCGAATCCGGGTTTACCGGCGCTGCCATTGGTGCGGCGCTGGTTGGTATGAGACCTGTCGTTGAGATGCAGTTTGCAGATTTTATCTCCTGCGCCTTTGATCAACTGGTAAATGTTGCCGCAAAAAACCATTACCGTTGGGGGGCTGCTACGCCCATCGTTGTACGGGCGCCGTACGGTGGGAATATTCATGGCGGGGCATTCCATTCCCAGTGTATTGAGGGATTCTTTTTTAATGTAGCCGGGTTAAAAATTGTAGCGCCTTCCACGGCATACGACGCAAAAGGCTTATTGAAAGCGGCAATCCGGGATAACGACCCCGTTATATATTGCGAACACAAATATCTCTACAGAAGAATTAAAGATTCCATTCCTGAAGAAGATTATGTTGTACCCATAGGAAAGGCGAGAATTGCCCTGGGAGGAAATGATGTGTCAATTATTACCTACGGTGCAATGGTGCATACCGCACTTGAGGCTGCACAGACGCTTAAAGAGAATGGAGTATCTTGCGAAATTATTGATTTGAGAACGATTTTGCCGTTAGATAAAAAATCTATATTTAATACCGTAAAAAAGACAAACAAGGTTGTCGTATTACATGAGCAGACCAAAACGGGCGGTGTTGGCGCTGAGGTCTCATCCTTAATTAGTGAATACTGTTTTGATTATCTGGACGGTCCCATCATTCGTGTTGCTGCCCCTGATACGCCAGTGCCGTACAGCGCACAGATGGAAGAGGCTTTTATTCCGCAGGTAAAGGACGTTCTTTCTGCGGTAGAGAAATTAATACGCTATTGATGCGGAGGTTTCAGATATGACTGTTGATGTGATTATGCCGCAGATGGGTGAAAGTGTTGCAGAGGGAACCATTCTCAAATGGCTTGTGCACGAGGGGGATAGAATTGAGAAGGAACAACCCATCGTTGCAATTAGTACGGATAAGATTGATACCGAAGTGCCGTCACCCGTCAATGGTATCATAAAAAAGATTCTCTATCCTGAAGGAAAGACATTGCCAGTACAAACAGTAATTGCTCAAATTGAGGCTGTTGAGGCAAAAGAAGCCGTCAGCGATATTGGCCGTACGCCTATGCTTGAAACCGCAAAGAAGGTTGAAACGATTAAAGCAGTACCGGAAGCCGAGAAGATTGAAGAGGTAGAAAAACGGTATTCGCCATTAGTAAGAAGACTGGCTAAAGAATACAACATTAATCTGGAAGAGGTAAAGGGCACTGGCGAAGGAGGACGGGTTACCAAAAAGGATATTATGGATTATGTAGCTTCGAAACCCGGTATTTCTGCGCCTCCTACGGCAGAGGCAGAAAAGAAGGTTTTAGAAAGAGAGACACTGATTCCGGTAAGCCCGAAAAGAAAGATTACTGCAGACAGGATGGTGCAGAGCAAGCGAATGGCTGCTCATGTAACTACGGTGTTTGAGGTTGATATGACGAAGGTCGTCCGGTATCGTGAACTCAACAAGGATGCCATGAAGAGGGAAGGTATTCATCTCACTTACCTTCCGTTTATAACCCTGGCTGCAGCTCGTGCGCTTAAGGAACATCCCCTGCTGAATGCCTCATGGACAGATGAAGGCATCATGCAGAAAAATTATATCAATATTGGAATCGCCGTGTCCCTTGAAGACGGATTAATCGTTCCCGTGATAAAGGATGCAGATAAAAAAGACCTGTTGCAATTGTCCAAAGATATTCAGGACATTGCAGCGCATGCACGTAACAAAAAATTGAACCTGGAAGACGTCCAGGGTGGAACGTTTACCATAACGAATTACGGCCTTAACGGCAGCCTGTTCGGAACGCCTGTGATATTATTGCCGCAGGTGGCGATATTAGGCGTCGGCGCCGTTGTGAAAAGACCTGTGGTGATAGACGATGCTATCGCAATTCGATCCATGATGTATCTTAGCCTTTCATTTGATCATCGGGTTATGGATGGCGCTAATGCAGATGCGTTTCTTCACAAGGTAAAGGATATTTTGGAAGGATGGGAGGGCTCTGTATATGAGAGGAAAATGTCTTCTCCTCCGACTGGATACGGTGGGGTATGGTAGTTAACCACGGAGGACACAGAGGAACGTAAGAAAAATATACACTCTTTAATACAGCAATATATAAAATAAATATGTCAATACAACGAACACAAGCAATAAAACCGTCTAAGCACCCATATATTTCCATTGATCCAGAGATATGTGGAGGAAGTCCAATAATCTCAGGAACGAGAATAAGGGTAATAGATATAGCCATAGAATACGATAGGCTTGGACTCACTCCTGACCAGATTATTGATGCCCATCCACATTTAAAACTTGAAGCTGTACATGATGCGTTATCATATTATTATGAAAATAAAGATGCTATTAATGATTTAATCAGGGAAAAAAAGAATATTATTAAGAAGATTGCCAAAAAAACTCCTTCTATATGGCAATAAAGTATGACCACAAAGGAATTGTATATGTCCATCAACAAAAATACGGCGTAGGAGATTTGATAAGGAAATTAAAATTGCTCTGGGATGTTGCAGAACAAGAAGATTTTAGAAATCACGTAGAATTTTTATGAAAAGAAATAGTCTTCTTCTCCAATTCGATGAGATTGAGTATGGTGAGGCTTGGGAGTTGCAAAAATCCTTACTCAATGCCAGGATGTCAAACGCAGTAGAAGACTGTCTTATCCTGCTTCAACACCCCCCAACATTTACCTTTGGCCGCAGATATAAAGAAGATAATTTAATAACCAATAAGGAATATTACGGGAGTTTGGGTTTTGCCGTTTATAAAACGGATAGGGGGGGATTGGCTACCTATCACGGTCCTGGCCAAGTAGTTGGTTATCCCATCATAAAGATTTCTACCTATACAAAAGATTATTATCAGTATCTGCGCATGCTGGAAGATGTGATGATAAGAACGCTGATCGACTTTGGTATTGTGGCTGAACGGAATGAGGAATATACAGGGGTCTGGGTAGACAATGCAAAGATTGGGTTTATCGGTGTTCGGATGTCCTTTGGTTACGCCATGCATGGATTTTCTCTTAACGTGAACAACGATTTATCTCCCTTTAATTATATAACCCCTTGCGGAATTCAGGGAGTAAGGGTTACCTCTCTTAAAGAATTATCAAACACAGACATTGATATGAAAAAAATCTATATCAAGCTTGCCGGGCATTACTCTGATATATTTTATGAGTAAAGTAGAGAAAGATAAATATAGACATGAATAATATCGTTGAAAACGGGATAAAAGAAGGAATTTACGGCAGTATCAGGGATAAAGAGATAGATCATGTTGATTATGACCGCTGGATGGGTGGACCGCGCGGGCCGGAAAAGATTACCTTCAAAGATGGTAGTGTCGTAATATTTAAGTGTGACATCCGCCATTACTGGATGGCCGATAATCCTGATACCGCGATCCGCGAGGCGATTGTTTATCAAATCGATAAAATCGTAGGACTTGGATTGGTACCCAAAACAATGGTAATTGACGATACCATCGGTAACATACGATACGATGGTTCTGTTCAGGAGTGGGTTAAAGACGCTAAGGATGGGTATCAAATAGATAAATTTACGGAAGCAGAGAGGAAAGATTTTGAACGATTAAGAGTTTTTGATTTTGTGATTGGGAATAGCGATAGACATTTGGGAAATGTGTTATTTACTAACGATGGCAAGATGCATGCTATCGACCACAATGCATGTCTTATTATTTCTAAAGACGAAGATATTTTGTCTTTTCAGGATTCAATCATCATTTTCTTCAGCAAAAATGTTGTACATGATATGCCGCATATTGTGGACATTATAGAAAAGTTTTATATAAACAAAGATAAAATATTGAGTTTGATAGATAAATATATACACGATAACGCAGAACTCGCCAAATTAGTGGTGGAGTCGAGGACTAATTACTTATATACCCTGCTAAAGAAAGACAGGCCATTTCCCAAAAAATATATAGAGTGGCGGAAGGGGATGGATGAAGAAGTAAACAATATTTTAAAGAGAAGACAATAGTTTATTGACACGCAAACACCCCTCACCCAGACCTTCTCCCACAAGGGGCGAGGGAACTTTCCCCTCCCTTGATGGGCAATGTCATTGAATTAAGGGAGTGTGTTTTTCTCTTCAAGGCAAAGCCCGAAGGGCTGACAGAGTATATCCCAGGGCGGCGACAGCCCTGGGATAAGGGTTTAATAATATTTTAGCCCTGAAAGGGCGGTACAATATCTTAATTTAACAATCCCTGGCAAAATTTACGATTTACGAATTACGATTTTAGAAGTTGTGAGCGCTCAGTCAAACGAATGAGGATTGCAGAGGCAGTTCGGAAGATGCAACTGAAATATGTGGTAATTACCTCTGTGACGAGGGACGACCTTGCTGATGGCGGCGCCTCAGTTTACGCGCAGACGATTCAACGTATCCGTGAATACGTTGAAGATTGCATGATTGAGGTATTGATACCCGATTTTGGCGGATCGTCAGAGTCGTTGGAAATAGTTCTCAATGCCAGACCGGACGTACTCAATCACAATATCGAAACCGTCTCCTGCCTTTATTCACTGGTCAGGCCGATGGCCGATTATAAACGTTCCCTGAAATTATTAAAGGTGATAATATGGGTAAATTATTCGGAACAGATGGAATGCGCGGAACTGCAAATGTATTTCCTATGACTCCTGAGATGTCTCTTCGTGTAGGAAAAGCTGTAGCTCATGTTTTTCGCAATTGCAGTAAAGGAAAGCGCAGTAAACCAAAATTTGTAATAGGAAAAGACACAAGAATTTCAGGATACATGTTTGAAAACGCATTGACTGCAGGCTTAGTTAGCATGGGAGCAGATGTTGTTTTAGTTGGACCAATGCCAACTCCAGCAATTGCTCACTTAACCAAGTCATTGAATGCAAATGCAGGTATTGTAATCAGCGCAAGCCATAATCCTGCAGAAGATAATGGTATAAAGATATTTTCTGGAGACGGATTTAAATTGCCTGATGATATTGAAGAGGAGATAGAAAAACATTTGCTTGATAAGGACATTAATGCAGAACACATTAAAGCTGAAATGATTGGTAAAGCAACAAGAGTAAATGATGCTCGTGGTCGTTACATAGAATTTTCAAAAAACTCAATTGGTAACATGAGTTTAAATAAAATTAAGGTTGTTCTTGACTGCGCAAATGGCGCAGCATATAGTGTTGCACCAAGCATTTTTGAAGAGCTTGGCGCAGAAGTTGTTGTATTAAATAATACTCCAGATGGCTTAAACATAAACAAGAACTGCGGAGCAATGCATCCGGAAAAGATGCAGGAAACAGTAAAGAAAAATAAAGCAGACATAGGTATTGCTCTTGATGGAGATGCTGATAGGGTTATTGTTTGCGATGAAAAAGGTAATAATGTTGACGGAGATCGCATAATAGCAATTTCAGCAATTGACTTAAAGGAAAAAGGCAAGCTTAAAAATAATACTGTAGTTGCAACAGTGATGGCAAACAAAGGTTTTGAAGTAGCAATGAAAGAGCGCGACATCAAAGTGGTTTCAACTAAAGTTGGAGACCGTTATGTTATTGAAGAAATGCGCAAGAATAATTATAATTTGGGTGGAGAGCAATCAGGCCACATTATTTTCCTTGATGAAGTAACAACGGGGGATGGCATAATCTCCGGGCTACAGATACTGCGCATAATGAAAGAAACAGGAAAATCATTATCAGAACTGGCAAAGTGCATGAAAACTTTTCCTCAGACACTTATTAATGTAGATGTTAAAAAAAAGCCAGAGATTGAGACATTGAAAAATGTTTCAGTTAAAATAAAAGAAATTGAAAAAAAGCTTGGAGAAACTGGCAGGTTACTGGTACGTTACTCTGGCACACAAAACATCTGCAGAGTAATGATAGAAGGAAAAAACAAAAAAGAAATAGAAAAATATGCAAAGCTTATTGCTGATGCAATCAAGAAAAAGATAGGTGTATAAAAATGCTAGAAGTTAAATCTTCAAAATTACAAGCAGTAATCTTAGCAGCAGGAAAATCAACAAGAACGTATCCGTTAACTTTAACAAAACCAAAACCCCTTCTTAAAATTCTTGATAAAACGATTCTCGATCATAATCTTGATCAGTTAAGAGGAATTGTGGACGATGTTGTTATTATTGTTGGTTACATGAAAGATGCAATTATTTCAAAGCTAGGTAAGATATACCACGGAATTAAATTAACTTATGTTGAACAAAAAGAACAAAACGGAACAGGTGGCGCAGTATTATTAGCAAAAAATTATTTGCATGATAGATTTATTGTAATGGGCGGTGATGATTTATTTTCAAGGCATGATATTATTCGCTGTTCTGAAAAAAAATATTCTATATTGGCTCAGGAAGTTAAAACACCAGAGAAATTCGGTGTCTTGGAAGTTAAAGGAAATAAACTAATTAACATTGAAGAAAAACCACAATTTCCAAAATCAAACTTAGCAAATACTGGTCTTTATGTAGTTGATAAAAAAATATTTTCATACGCTATCAAAAAATCTTCTCGTGGAGAACTAGAATTTACTGATTATATTAAACAATTAATAAAAGATGAAACAGTTAGTGTAGAAACAGTCGAAGATTACTGGCTTCCAATAGGTTATCCTTGGAATTACCTGGAAGCAAACGTATTTATGCTAAAAAATTTAGAAAAACTACATAACGGAAAACCTGTAATCAAAGGTAAAATAGAACAAAATGTCACAGTTAGTGGCTTTGTTTATGTTGATGAAGGAACTGTAATTAAAGCAAATTCTTATATTGAAGGTCCTGTTTACATAGGTAAGGAATGTGAAATTGGGCCTTTTTCTCATCTTCGCCCAGAAACAATCATCATGAATAAATGTCGTGTTGGTAAGATGGAACTATGTGATGTGGTTGTTATGGATAATGCAAAAAGCAAACACACAAGTTATGCTGCGCATTCTGTATTAGGAGAAAATGTAAATATCGGAGCAGGCCTAATCACTGCTGATTTTAGGCATGACGGGAAAAATCACATCACACTAATTAATGGTCAAAAGATTGATTCTGGCAGAAGAAAGCTTGGTGCGTTTATTGGAGATAATGTAAAGACAGGGATTGGCACATTAATTTATCCAGGTAGAAAACTCTGGCCAAATACTGCTACAACGCCAGGAGAGATTGTTAAAGAAGATAAAACAGAGTAAACATTTTATAGAAGCAATTGGAGCAATTGGGGTCAAGTCTTTAATCTTGCTATAAGGTTGTGCAAGAGATAAATTATGCTATTACCCTACAAAAACTTCTTTTTTCAGTAAGTCTTTACCTCCCCTTCATCCCCTCCTCGCGAAGGAGGAAGTCGGAAGATCTTTGATACTTTACCTCCCCTTTATCCCCTCCTTGCGAAGGAGGGGATAAAGGGGTGGTTATTTTGGTTGCGGCTATGCTGCTCTAGGCTATATGGTAAGACCTTTAAGGATAGAATTTGATAGGGCACTTTACCACGTTACATCAAGAGGCAACGCAAGAGAACCCATATTTATTACTGACACAAATCGTGTCCTGTTTCATGATAAAAAAGAATCAGCTTCGATAGCAAGAATAAAGACTCGACCCCCTTTGGCTTTTTTGAATAATGAACAGGTTGTCCGAGAATGAAGTTGGCCAAACCTAAGTATACCATATATTGTTTATCTGGAAAGAATTTGTCAATACATAGTATAGTACCGGACATCCAAATACATTCTCGGACAACCTGTGAAGGTCTGACCCCAAACATTTGTCCAGAGTAAGAAAGATAACTTTGTTTGAACGAATATTAAAACGTTGCCGCGAAAGGATTCGTAGTCAACAGTATGTGTTGACTCATCATGCAAGAAAAGAGATGAATGACGATGATTTAACAATCTATGATGTCGAACATGGTATTCTTACTGGTAAAATGTTGGAACGCCAAAAGGATAGAGTAACTGGTGAGTGGAAATATCGTATCAGAGGAGAAACACTGGAAGATGACAAACTCGAGGTAATTGTAAAACTAAGCCCGACTGAGAAACTGGTTATTATTACTGTGTACATTTTATGAAGGGAGTAAATAATAAAATGGTGTGTGATATTTGTGGGGAAGAGGGCGCTCGCATCCGTAAAATTACTGATGTTTATGGAAAAGGCAAGCATTTGTTGGTAATAGAAAATATTCCCATGGTAAGTTGTTCCACGTGTGGGGAGAGTTACTTTACGGCAGAAACACTCCATGAAATAGAGCGCATTAAAATCCACCGCACAAGTTTAGCTATAAAACGACCTACAGAGGTGGTTAGTTTTTAGGTAAAAGTATAAGGGGTTATATCTTATTTGTCTCTCATATTAGGAGTGGAAATCGGAACGACACACGGATAAAAATGGAGTTTTGGTATCTCATACAGAGAGCAATACAGGAAAATATGTAGCCCATGTAGATAAAAATGGTGTCTTATTATCATATGATGGGGTTGTTAATGATGTTCCCGTTTCATATAAGAGAGGCGTTACTGGCCATTTACCTTCGGTACCTCCTCCACCATTTCGGCCTTCGGGACGCATTTCAGAGGTGCCTATACAGCCAATATTACCCTCTTCTTCAGAAAGCATTTCAGAAATGCCCTTCAAAGCCTAAGACAAATCCATTATTTGAGGTAAAAAAGATAGACAAGGCCATCCTATCTAATGATAAAATACTAAGAGATAGTAGAGGGGGAAAAATCGGTACTCTAAAAAGAATTGGTATGGAGTGATTGATTTTATTCATTGAATCAAAGTTTTTTTAGTTCAAGTTAAAACCTGAACAAATAGGGAGGAAGGATGTATGGCAAAGGAAAAATTACCAAAACAGTATCTTCAAATTAAAAAGAGGCATGAAAAATATTTTAATGCAGTTGAGGAACTTGGCAAGGTTGTTAAGCAGGAAGGGCCTCTCGACGAAAGGACTGCGCACCTGATTCAACTCGCTGCTGCGGCAACGGTACATTCTGAAGGCGCCGTCCACAGTCATGTAAGAAGGGCTATTGAAGCGGGGGTAACGCCTGAGGAGATATATCACGCAATTATTATCCTTACCAGTACCATCGGCTTTCCATCCGTAGTTGCTGCACTAAGCTGGGCAGAAGATGTTATAATAGCCAAAGGAAAATAAGGTTCTAGTCTTGGAGGAAATAAAAAATGAATACTCGTTTTACAAAAGCTGTGTTTATCATAATCATGGCTACCGTTGTCTTAATTCTGTCAGATATGGCTCGAACTAAGTCAAATGCTTATAGTCTGAAGCAGAACAGAAACGGTGTCAGGAGGAAACTCCTGTCACCACAATAATAAGTTAGGAATGACAAGTAAAACAACAGTGTTATTTCTTTGCCTCAGGCACTACGGTCAGCGTGTGGCGGTTTCCATTTCTCAGGACCACAACCTCGACAGGCTTGCCGATTTTCGCAGTATCCAGCGCATACTTGTAATCATAAATGTTGGTAATTTTCAGACCGGCAAATTCGACGATGATATCGCCTTCCTTAAACCCGGCCTTGTCAGCCGGTCCGTCTGCCTTAATGCCGCTTATTTTTATACCCACAATGTTTTCGCTCGAAAAATCAGGGACAGTACCCAGATATGCCCGTTGTGAACCGTGCTGTTCACTGGGCACGCCCTTCCTCTCTACTTTTGCATAAACAGGGCGTTCCTGACTTTTGGCAAGATCGATAATCATGGATTGGGCGAACTTGGCGATTCTCACCAAGCCGTCATAATTGAGAGTCTCTGGGTCATCGGTAGGCCGATTATAATCCCCATGACCACCGGTAAAGAAGTTCATCACAGGGATGCCTTCCGGGTATAGTGCAGTAGTATCCGTAGGCAGGTAGGGATCGTGCTGAAGCACAAGGTTAAATCCAGCCGCTACATTACGCTTTTCAATTAGCTTTGTCCAATAGTCAGATGAATCGGTTCCTTGAATGATCAAGCGATTATCCTTCAGCCGTCCAACCATATCAAAATTGATATACGTAGCGATATTTTTAAGGGAAACGGCAGGATGTTTGGCAAAATATGATGACCCAATGATCCCCATCTCTTCTCCAGACCAGAGAACAAAAACAATCCCGCGACGAAAGTTTTGGGGATTTTCGTTTCGCGCCTTAGCCAGGGATGCCGCTAATTCCAATACTGTTGATACGCCGGATGCGTTGTCATCGGCGCCATTATGGACCTGACCTTCCTCACCTTTGCGAGCCAGAGAATCGATCTCTCCATGACCAATGTGATCATAATGGGCGCCCACCATGACATATTCTGGGTTTTCCGTACCTTCCACCGGCGGTAAAAGGCCAAGAACATTGCGGTCTGTTTTTTTCTGACGCTCAACTGCTGTAAAAATTTTCACATGGACGTTAGCCAAATCAAAGCTTCCCGCGACGTCATGATCTTCCTTATCCAGTTTTGCTTGAATGGTTGCAAGGTCTTTACCAGAACCGGCAAAGAGGGCTTCAGCGGCTTTTATGCTGATAGAAGCAGCAATAATGCCTGAATCTGCCGATGCCTTATCGAACGAAAGGGGTATCAATTCACCTGCATTGGGCGATTTCTGGCCGTTAATGACTACTATGGCCTTTGCCCCGCGTTCACGGGCAAGCAACGCCTTATAGCGCAACCCGGCATAGAGATTGAGTTCCTGGCGTCTCTTCATGTCCACCTCCTCTGGAAGATAGTTGAGCACAAGAACAATCTTGTCCTTAACATCCAGGCCAGCATATGAATCGTAGCCAACTCCGTTATTTCCTGGAACTGATAGCCCATATCCGGCAAAAACCACCTGCCCTTCCACTTCACCATTTGCGGTAAATGACAGAGGAGTAAAATCCTTGTTTACCTCGAATTCTGTTGTTTCCTTTTCAATTCCTTTTTTATTGATTTGTAAGTGATTTTGACTAGAAACTATTTTTACCCCTGATGTAAAAGGAAATTCCTGAAAATAGTTTTTCTTATCACCAATGGTTTTCAACCCGATTTCCTCAAAATAAGCGGCAATGTAATCCGATGCCATTTGGGTGCCCCTGGAACCGGTCATCCTGCCTTCCAATTCATCCGAGGCGATATATTTCACTTCAGTACGGAAATCGTCAGCGGTAATTTCTGGAGAAAATTGAGTTTCCGTACCTCTTGTCACAGGTTTGGAGTAAGAAGGTTTGCTGGTAGTGTCCTGTTCGGAACCTTTGGGGATATCAATAATCTGCGCTGGCTGAGACGCCTGCCGCGCAGGCGATGCTTTGATTGCCGCTAAAGCAGTGTCGTGATCCCATTCGGCCATGAATAGTTGCGAATTTCCATTTGACGTCCTGTTAGAAGTCCAGGAAAGGAGCTTGCCCTCAGGAGAAAAAACAGGCAGCCCATCAAATTTATCGGTAAAGGTTACTCGTACAGGCTCCTTTTCGCCACGTTCATCAACGATGAATAATTCACAATTTGCGAATCCGAATTTGTTCGAGTGAAAGATTACGTATTTTCCTGAAGGATGGAAATACGGCGCCCACGACATCGACGCAAAATCGGTTAGCCTGCGTATATCCGACCCGTCTAACCGCATGGTATAGACGTCGGCAAGCATACCATTTTCATTAAAATGCCGCCAAATGATCCTTTCTCCGTCCGGACTGAAAAAGGGGCCTCCGTCATACCCTGGCGAGTTGGTTAACCTCTTTTGGTCAGAACCGTCTGCATTCATGATATAGATTTCACCAAAATATGCGGGGTCCTTTTCAAATTGCTTGCGTTCCTCCGGTGAAAGCTTATCGAGTGGATAGGCATCCCGCAAAGAGCAGAAGACAATTTTGGCGCCATCGGGCGAATAAGCGCCCTCCGCATCGTAGCCGGTAGAGTTCGTTAATTGCTTTAATTTGCTCCCGTCCCGCTGTGCCGAGAAGATATCGTAGTGTTCATCGTAATCCCAGGTAAAGCGACGTTCTTTTCCCGTAGCACGGAACTCAATTTCTGCCTGTTGTTTTGCCTTTGCTTCTGGGTCAAGGTGGGTCGAAGCAAAGAGCGCCTCGTTGGCGCCAGGTCTGCAAAATGAGCAGGTAGTCTTGCCCGTTCCGGGCGAAACACGGTTGGTATCACCAGTCTCAAAATCCAGAAGATAAATCTGGAAAAATGGATTTTCAGGTTCCCGTTCGCTTTGGAAAATCAAGGCCTTTCCGTCTTCTGAAAAATATCCTTCACCTGCGCGTTTCCCTTCATAGGTCAGCTGCCGGATGTTTTTCAGAAATTGTGACTCGACGGTTTCAGCCCCATATGATTCCATTAAATCAGAGAATAAAAATGTAAGTGCAAATAGCGCTGTAAAAATACCGACGAATTTCATTCGCATCATAACAATACTCTCCTTCGCTCAAGACTCAAACGAGTTGTGGAAAATTAAAAATGTAGTCAATATCATTTTATCTATTGCTTCAGCAAAAAGCAAATAACGATCATAAACTTAGATAAAGATTTCCTCCTGAGTTAACGCTTGAAATGTTTTGATATAAATTGTAGATTACCACTGGTAATGAGAAAGGGGCATGTCTAATTATATTCCTGGTGAACAAATGGAAGCATCTATTATAGAAAAATTCGTTGAAAAAATAACACGTGGCAGAAAAGAGCGTCCTGATCGGTTTTACGAGATATTTTCGGCGCGGGGATTTTTGCTGGATTTAGACGGTAGTTCTGGGAAAGTACGGTTAAGCGAAAATTCACATGCTGAGGATGGTGAGTTCCTGGAAATGCTGCAAAATATTCATTACAAAAAGATGTGTAACAAACCGCATCAGGATTCAATATTCCACCAAAACAATATGGATGCTATCCAGCGCTACCATCCATATTTTGAAAATATTAATACACAACTGTATGATATCGGTAACAGTCAATATCTGACTGAACTATTCACGCATGAAATCCCCGTAGACCTTTTTCGTTTGAATTGGGAACGAGACCAGTATGGCAAGTTTGATCAATTTAAGGAGTGTGAAGATATCCCCAGGATACGTGTATACGACCTGGAACCCTTTATCGCACGCCTGGTAAAGGCTGTTTCTTCTGTCGGAATATCAACGTGGTCATCGTGCGAAGGACACTGGGGCGAACCTGCATATATAGTCTTTGATGGGAAGTACCACCGTCTCTGGTTTCAGACGATATTCAATAAGTTTATCAGAAAGAAGTTGAATCTGGTGTGCGAATGGGAATGGCTAGGTTGGGATGAACGTTGTTCTATAAGCAGTCCAAGCGGCGATCTCCTTGAGTTATACCTGGAAATCCAGGATGTAGCCCGGTTGATTTATGATAACAGGGATTTTTTAAGAAATAGTAAAAAACAGGTATGTTCACTTCTTACAGATAAACACAAAAACATGAACAAGAAAGAGCTACTCAATGTCTTCGCGCGCTATTTTGAAGAGAGTTTGCTTCGTTGTTCCTCCTCGCAATGACAGTTTTTTTTAGCTCCGCAGGGGGGACTCTTGCTGGTTCACCCATCGTCCTAGATTGAACCAAAATAGTTGGTTTTTCATGGCTGATATTTATCTAAAGCTCATAGTCCAATTCAAATGTCAGGTTCAATCGTTCGACTGAGCCCTCACGACGAAGTCTACAAGATTGAACCAGCCTTGGGGAAGCGTTGGATACTGAAGTTCCCTCTTCTTTGGTGGGAGAAGGTTAGGGTGAGGGGTACGCTAACGTATTTTGTCTCTACTATGAATATCAGCAGGTGGTTACAGGTTTCCCGGCAAACCCGTTCTTCAGTCTCTGAATTATGTCATCTATAAAATCTTTATCAAGCCATTTGCTCAGGTTCATGCGTTGGTATATTTTGAAGGTCTTTGAGGTGTAGTTCATTCTGTCGATAATAATGCTGTCAACATGGGGACGTATCTTTTCCGAAAGCGCCTCAGGATTCATTGGCAGCACAGGACCTATAAAGGCATAGGTATTTATCCCTTTATCGTGGAGCGCTCTCAGGGTACGAATTCTTGCCATGATTGATGGGGCATTTGGTTCAAAAACTCTGCTTATCTTTTCGTCATTAGTTGTAATGGTAATGCCCACCTCAATGTCTTTAAATTTCTTAATAAGGTCTGTATCTCTCAGGACAAGGGGGGATTTCGTGAGTATATCAACAGGGAATTGGCTTTGTAATAAGATTTCAAGGCACTGCCGTGTAAGTTTGTATTTTGATTCGATTGGCTGGTAGGCATCTGTTACTGAACTGATCATGACTCTTCCTATTTTTGCCCTTTTGAGCTGTTTTTGGAGAATTTCAGGGGCGTTGATTTTGACATCCACAAAGCTTCCCCACGCCTCAGTATGACCGGTGTATCTTTTCATGAACGTTGCATAACAGTATCTGCAGCCATGAGAGCAGCCTACATAGGGATTGACACAGTAATCAACACCAGGAATTCCTGAACTGGTGAGGACGGATTTAGCCTTTATTTCCCGGATGATTAAACTCATAATTTGATTTTAACGTATTCAACTGGATAGCTCCATATTTTTCTTAAAACGAGAATATAGATATGGTATCATCTTCTTGTAAAGTAAGGTATTTTCATTAATAAAGTACAGATGAATTTTCCAATAAAAAATTCAAAGAAATAGAAGATTTATATACATGGTTAATCCGGAAATTAGAGACATTATAAAAAGGTATTCATGAAGGCACAAGAGGCATCAGCATTGTGCAAGATAATGCTCCTTGTTGGTACATCCGCAATTGTCCAGCCTGCGGCATCTTTGCCTTATCTTGCAAAACAGAACGGAGTAAAGATAATCGAGATCAACATTGAGAATGCCTTTCCCGACGCCGATTATTTTATTATAGAGAAGGCTGGAACAGCCCTTCCCAAGATCGTTGAGGAAATAAATAAATTATTTTAATAATCCATAACCCTAGAAAGGAGAGATGATATGCAGCATGAACATCATGACCTTATTCATGAATTTCCTGAGTATCGCGAAGAAATTCATAATCTCAAAATGACTAACGAGCACTTTCGGGAGCTTTTTGATGCGTATCATAAAATCGATCGAGAAGTCTATAGGGTAGAAAACAATATCGAACCCAGGTCAGATGCGGCATTGGGAGAGATTAAGAAGCGGAGGCTTGCACTAAAGGACGAGCTTTTCCGAATACTAAGGCAGAGCAAGCCTTAGATAAATGAGAAAAATATTGCTCAGGTATTAAAAAATAAAGGGACAAGAAAGATTGCAGTTTTCGGTTATGTAAGAGGTGAAGAAATAAAGTCAATTTTCGGAAGAAGTTGTAGGGTGGATTAAGCGTGAGCGAATCCACCATAATAATAAAAAGGTTTAGTCATGAGTGAATACCGTAGACTTTATCGGCAACAGGGCTGGTATTTCTTTACGGTTGTAACATACAACCGGGAAAAGATACTCATTCAACCTGATAATCTTATACGGCTAAGACAATCATTTCGCCATGTGATGGCGAAATATCCCTTTATTATGGATGCTGTGGTCCTTCTACCCGATCATATTCACTGCATCTGGCGCTTACCTCCTGACGATGACGATTTTTCAACGCGCTGGAAGCTAATCAAGCGGTTTTTCTCCACTGGTATGAATGCCCCATTAACCGGAAGGGCAGAAAAGAAGGTATGGCAAAGAAGGTTTTGGGAACACCTGTTGAGAAATGAAAAAGATTGTCAAGTACATATGGATTACATCCATTACAACCCTGTCAAACATGGTTATGTTCAAAGTCCGTACGACTGGCCTTCCGGATCGTTTCGTCGTGCCGTAAAGCAGGGATTATATCCGGCAGATTGGGGAGCAAAGGAGCCTTCAAATATTAGTGGAATGAATTTGGAATAGAATTATCTTTGGGTTGGTGGATTCGCTCCGCTTAATCCACCCTACGCTTTTGACCAATTTTATAAAACAAAAAATTCAGACATAGGAAGCCTCCAAACCAATGAAAGATATTTGGTATCAGTTCACCCCCCTCCCCTAACCCCCTCCCACCAGGGGCGGGGGAAAAACGTTACCTCCCCCTCGATGGGGGAGGTCAGGTGGGGGTGCTGAACTGTTACGACATTTGAAACCCTTAAATTGCACAGATTCCTCAGACAAAAATTATTGTTTAAAGACAAAGAAATATCTGTGTAATCAGTTTTGTAGGGTGGATTAAGCGTGAGCGAATCCACCTTTTATCTAAGACAGAGGGAAAAAAGATGCTTGAGGGTTTATCACATTGTGTCTATCCCTTTTTTATACACCCTTAAAAGATTTGTAGAACCGGCTTGCCCTATAGGAACACCGCCTGTAATGGCAACTGTTTCATCATCTGTAATATAGCCCGCCTTTTTTGCAGCCTCAATGCCTTTTTTCATCATATCATCGGTATTTTGTATATCTTCTATGAGAATAGGTATTACTCCCCACACCAGCGCAAGTCTCCTGTATGTGTGCAAGGACGGCGTAACCGCCAGGATTTGTTGTTGAGGGCGATATTTAGAAATGTGGCGTGCAGTGTCACCTGTCTGAGTGCAGGTAACAATGGACTTAATTTTCAGGTTATTTGCCACCTGACACGTGGCAATGCTTATCGCATCGGGAATTGTAAGGGGGTCGTCTGATATGCGCATAGATTCGTAAATATTTTTTACTTTCAAACCGGGATCTATTTCTCCGGAGATTTTCGAGAGCATAAGCACTGATTCTACCGGATACTGTCCCTTCGCCGTTTCTTCAGAGAGCATTACTGCATCGCTTCCATCAAATATTGCATTGGCAACATCCGTTACCTCAGCCCTGGTTGGCCTGTAGCTGTCTACCATAGAACGCAGCATCTGTGTGGCGGTAATGACCGGGCGGCAATATTGATTCGCAAGGGAAATTATCCTCTTCTGGACGGATGGAATTTGTTCCAACGGTATCTCCACACCTAAATCTCCCCTTGCCACCATAATGGCATCGGCGGTTTTTACAATACTTTCGAGGTTGTCGACTGCCTCGTGTTTTTCTATCTTTGCAATAATGGGGATACCCTTGCCCTTCTGTTGAATCAACTTGCGCAACTCAATTATATCCTCTGCACTTTTTACAAAAGACAAAGCTATATAATCAACATCCTGTTCAATGCCAAATTCCAGGTCTTTTTTGTCCTTTTCTGTGAGAGGAGAGATGGAAAGGCTTCGTGTGGGGATATTAATCCCTTTATGCGGGGTCAAGACGCCGCCAACGATTACCTGGCAGTAAATGTTATCGTTGTCTTTCTTTATTACTTTCAGTTCAATCTCTCCATCACTCAACAGAATGGTATCGCCGGCAAATACATGTTCTGGTAATTGCCTGTAAGTAATAGATACCATTTCCTCATCACCCTTTACCGCCCTTGTAGTCAATATAAAGGTATCGTTTGGTCTTAAGGTAATGGATTCCTTGTCCAGTGCGCCTATCCGTATCTTTGGGCCTGATAAGTCCTGTATAATGGCGATAGGTTTATTTAATCGCTGAGAAATATTTCGTATTGTTTCAATGCGTTCTTTGTGTTCAGACCAATTCCCATGGGAGAAATTCAATCTGGCAACATCCATACCTGCGTTTGTCATTTTTTCTATAATAGCCGGAGTGCTGCATGCAGGGCCGATAGTACATACAATTTTTGTTTTCATATTAAATCTTTTCTCCCGTAAGGACTCGCAAACTTTGTATAGAGTAAATATACACAAAGAAGAAATGCTGTTTTGAGTACAATATAAAATTGACACTAAAAAATCAACGGGTTTATAAAATAGATTGATGGTTGCACATGTAATGTATACTGAAACACTTTATAGAAGGGGCATTCGGGTTTTATAGTATTCATTTTATATTTTCTTGCATGCGAAAAAGCCACAGAGTATACTGCGCTTCTCATATTTGAAAGTGGTCAAGTTATGTAGGGTGGATTAAGCGTAAGCGAATCTGAAAAGAAGGTGTGGCAAAGAAGATTCTGGGAACATCTGCTGAGGAACGAGACGGATTGGCACGCACATATGGATTACATCCATTACAACCCTGTCAAACATGGTTATGTTCAAAGTCCGTACGACTGGCCATACGGATCATTTTGTCGTGCCGTAAAGCAGGGATTATATCCGGCAGATTGGGGAGCAAGGGAGCCTTCAAATATTAGTGGAATGAATTTGGAATAGAATTACCTTTGGGTTGGTGGATTCGCTCCGCTTAATCCACCCTACACTTTAAAGTTCTTTTAGTTGTTATTATTGTTTTATGCAGATAATAAACGAACACAAGACTATAGCCGCTATTGTTACACCCTTAGGCGAGGGTGGCATCGGCAAGATTATCGTGTCAGGGGCAGATGCCTTGAGTGTTGTCGATAAGGTTTTTAAAGGAAAAGGAATTGCTGATCTTCGTGAGGCCGCAAGCCATAAACT